>Ga0207989_1000759_pt1 | contig 17323 bp, 4 predicted proteins | sample ETNtaG_7_FD_185777 | JGI IMG/M metagenome (GOLD analysis project Ga0207989, IMG submission 185777) | Marine microbial and viral communities from oxygen minimum zone, Eastern Pacific Ocean - ETNP201406SV65 (SPAdes) (version 2) | ecosystem: Environmental > Aquatic > Marine > Oceanic ... | reverse complement strand
TTGATATCCCCAAGAACCACTTGAATAATTTTTTCCTCGTGCCTGAATTGATGCAGAATAAATTACTCCTGCTGTACTACCACCTGCAGGATCAGTGGTATAATATCTTCCAAGAAACCCACTGCCTACTCCAATAGAATGGGATCCTGGTGCTCTCATTGATAAACTTCCAGTTCCAGTAGCAAATCCACCACCACCATCATAAATTGTTAGTCCTAATATTTTAAATCCATCTTGAATGGCCATTATCTTTCCTCTAACGACTTTATTCTATTTGATAAATCCTCTATAAGAGTTTGCTGTTCTTTTATGGCTTCTACTAATAACGGTACAACCTTTTCATATGCAATTGCTTTGATTCCATCTTCACGAATTTGAACTACTTCGGGTAAAACCTTTTCTACTTCTTGAGCTATGAGTCCTACATCATGACCTTTTTCTTGTTGTATCTCAGTTGATTTTTCATTCCAATCAAATTCTACACCTCTTATTTGTTTAACCTTAAAAATAGCACTTTCTATGGGTCTGATATTATCTTTCAAACTTATGTCTGAAGAATAATATGCAGTGATATTTGTAGTTACATATGTTTCGCCTGTAACATGCAAAGCAACCAAAGGATCTGCATCCGCACCAATCATCACCTTATCTTCGAGTCTGAGACTAGTATTAGCTGTCGTTGGTTTTGTTGTACTTGTTGTTATATAATTTGCCATTTATTTACCTTTATTATAATTCAGCATATAAGAAATTATCTGATTTTTCTTCACCATTACCTGTTACATGATCATTAAATCCATTACTGGCTATTGCCTCATGAAACGTTCCTTTAATGGTTATCTCATCGAACAGCGGTAATCCACTTGGCATTGTAATTGTCGCTGTATAATCTTGGTTACCTCCAATTGTAAGTAGATTATACATATCACCAGTTTTAGTCCAAGTAAAATTTTGATATCTTGATGCTATACGAGATATAAATAAACTACCAGGACTTGTAAAGTTCATAGTACCCGTAGTTGTTGTTACAGAATTTCCTTCATCTGGATTAAGAGTCATACTTGCAACAGTTCCTGCATCAAATTGACTCATTTTTGTTAGTGTTCCAGTTGAACCTCTACCGTCTAGAGCCAATTTTGTTAGTGTAGTCATATCATTATTAGCTCCTACCGCTAGGCCTAATTTACCTAATAATAAAACATCACCCGTGGTTGGCATCTTTTATCTCCTTTACTTGTTGTTTTAATTCTTCTATTTGTTCTTGTTGATCTTTAATACCCTGAATTAATAGTGCAGTTAAGTTTGCGTATTTAACTGATTTAAATCCACTTCCATCAGTTGAAACAATTTCAGGTAAATGTGGTTCTAATTCTTGTGCTATAACACCCATCATTCTTGAACCAACTGCAGATCCAGACTCAATATTTCTATAAGTTACTCCTCTAATATTTTTTATTACTGCTAACGAACCACTTATAGTCTCAATCTCTGTTTTTGATCTAACATCTGAATATGCGGCTACATCTTTTTCAGCATATATAGAAATATTATTAGCATCGTAACCCATAACATGCAATGGATACGAAGGATTTTCAACTGCTATCCCAACTCTACCAGTACCAGATGAATTAGCATTACTACTAATATTTAATATACCTGTACCTAATGTAGAAGGATAACCAATATCTGTAGCATCATAAGAACCAGAATCTGCAGCTGTAAATTTAAATACTCCTGCCGCACCATCAATACCTATTTGCCAATCTTGTCGCAGATCTGGATAGTCCGGATGCCGGCCTCCCGGATATACACTTCTAATTGTTCGAAAATGTACAATATTATCCTGAGTCGTAGCATTACTACCAGACAGTTCTAATGCAATCATTGGACTGACAATGTTGGAGTTGTACGCCGCTTGTCTAACATGCATTGTTGCCTTTGGTTCTTTATGTTCAGAAACCTCTGTTGGCCAACCGCCCATTTTGGTAGCATTCCTGATACCGAATCCAAACCTTTGTGGTACAGAAAATTGTAAACTACTAAATTTAAAACCTGCATTGACTCCTTCTTCTCCAAAAATCATAGATGGACCACCACCGTAAGTTAATGAATCCAAATCCATATCTTCTGGATGGGTATAGGCCCCATAATAACTTTGTCTTATATATTGCTGGGTACTACCTGTAGCTCCACCTCTTATACGATTTTTAAAATCAATACTTCCACTATCAAAACTTATAGAACCAGTCTTAGTGAATTCAGTAAATGCGTGGTCAGACGAAGTGGCGTGACTTACATTATAAAAAGTCGTTGTCCCTGCAAATTTACTTTGAGTTGCATAATTTTCAAATGATCCCGTTAATATAAGCTTTTCAGTTATATTAATATCTTGGTCCACATTGACATTTTTAAAAGTAACCTCATCAGTTTTTAAAGTTAAACCGTCACCATCTACTCTAAATTGTTGAGATGGTGAACTGTAAACCAACAATCCATCTTGATTCATTTCTACAATTGGTTTACTTGTAAATACACTTTGACTTGCTATTCTTATCTCATCGACATAATGTGCATTCTTGGATGAGGCCCCAGCTGTATTAACAGATGCTGTATATTCTATTAATAAATCATTACTATTTAATCCATTATTATTGATTTGACCTGTAATTGTTTTCTTTGTCCAAGTTGTTGGTATGTCTGCAAGATTTTTGGTGCTTAGAATATTATATGTTGAGGCTGCCGTTCTTTCAATAAGATTAACCGTAACATCATATGGAGTATGCTGTGGTGCATATAGACCCCATTCGAAGTCCGAACTTATTGCTTCATTATAATGAGGATTTTCTTTTCTTTTTATATAATATTCAAATTCTACAAATTGGCCAGCCCCACCTATACCTATATCAACCGTTGCTCGAGTTTGAGATATATATTCTGGCCGTTTTGCCAGAGGGAAGGGTTTGGATACGAGAGTCCCAGATGGAAACAGTAATGTTCTTCCACCCGTATCTGGTGAATTATCATTTGATCCATAAAATAAAGAACCAGAACATTTTATGGGAATAGTCCAGAGACCTTTATGATGACTATTAGTAGTAGTAGAATTCCAACTTATATAAATTCCGTCTGCGATTTGGTATGGTGTAGTAGAATAAGTCAAATTACCATCAATGAGTGCCCCATCGGCAAAAAGTGCAAATGTATTATTCTGGTTATCCGCAATTGTGTAGGTTACATGACCAACAATTCCATCAGAACTATTAGAATTCCACCTAGAGGTTACTGGATCAGGTCCACTAATAGAACTCAAATCACCTGACTGGCCAGGAACTATTGATCCAGAAGTATATTGTATTGCACCACCAATAACAATATCATTAGTTCCATGTCCATTATGTGTAACTCCTCCACCAGCTCGAGTTCCAGTTGTAGGACCAGTTCCGGCACTTCCAACTACCTTTACTTGTTTAGTTAGTCCAGTATCCATCCCAAGTGGTGTCCCAAGTGGTGGCCATTGATTACCAGTGGTTCCTGAATAATCTTCGAATCCACCATGTGCCGGATTATATCCGTATACAATCGCATCATCCTCTCCTGTATGGTAAGATCCAGAATCATTTGTTTCGTAGGGTCCAAAATTTGTTTCAACTTTCCAAGGAGTGTCATAGGCAAATTTATTAGCTGAAAATGATGTGACATTTAATTCATCTCCAACACTTGCTTGAGCATCAGTAAAATTTCTTGATGTATCAGTATACTTGCTAAGTTCTGCAGTATTCAATGCTGAAAACGGGGTCGATGAACTACCAACTGACACGATAGTAGTTGCGTCACTATCCGCAACATCAAGTCCATAAAATGAAGTCCCGGCGGCTTTTAATGCAACTGTACCACCACCTCCGGATTTAGAGAATTGTTCATCAGTAAATGTCCAACCTGCTATCATTTGTTGTGTATCAGATAATTCAAAAATCTTAGTAGTACCATTATCAGCGTAACCTATCATACCAAATTTTCCTGAACCCAAACCACCAAATTCAATTCTTTTTTCAGTATTTTCATATACACTAATGTTTGATACAGTTGTAGTCGAACCAGCTATTCCTGCCTTTAATACTATACCATCATTTTCATCAGCACCTGCAGGTGTTCCACTTCTTAATCCATATATGTAACCATCTGCTAAAGTCCATCCACCAATAGCACCATCAGTTGCAGTAACCGTTCCTTGCATTGTAACATCACCAGCGGGTGCCAAGAAGAAATTGGAAGAACTTATTGAAAGAATTCCATTAGATCCACTTATATATGCTCCTGTATATTGTTCACTTCCCGATGTTCCAAGTAAAAACGCTGAAGAACTCATTACTAAAAGTCCTGCAGAACTATCAAATGATATTCCTACACCCTTTTCTCGTCCAACTCTAAAATCACCACCACCATCTGCGTAAAATCCAGTTCCTGCAGTTAGACTCATTGCACTTCCATCAGATCCCATTCCAATCACACCATTACTACCACCATCATCAGTTATGTATAGTTCACCTGCATCAAGTGTAAATAGTTCTGATTTTATTGTTAATGCGGCTCCATCTTTCTTAATAAAATTATCACCAGTTCCATATGCCAAGAAATCACCTGTTCCATCCATATAAACACCAGCACTTGTTCCAGCAACACTCGTGTTTGGTGAAGCTCCAAGTGCAATTTTACCATCATTTACTGAAGAATCAATAACTATTGTTGTTGCATCTAAACTAAATAGATTTGATTTCATTATAACGGCACTGGCCGCTTGGTTATATTGAATCTTATTACCAGTATGATTACCGGCTAAGAAATCACCTGAACCAGATAAGAATACTCCCGAACCACTTATTGATTTTGGAATGACTGTTCCCATTGCTATAGTTCCACCATATGAAGATGAAACTCTTAAATTATTGGTATTTAAATCAAATTCTTGTGATTCTATATTTACTGCTCCACCACTACCACTTATGAAATTCGTTGCATCTCCTAAGAAAAAATCAGACGAACTTACTATTACACCACTACCATTCCATTCAAGTCTGTGCCCATTTGCGTCTCCAGCTCTGAAATCCCCAGTTCCATCCATATAAATACCATCACCAGTATTAAGAGCTGTTGCTGAACCTAATTTTATTTGTCCGTTACTACTATTAGAATCTAATATTACAGTACTACCAGGTGATTTTATTTCATTAGTATCTATTGTCCAACCAGCTATATTACCTTCACTCGAAGATATAACACCAGTCATACGAACATCACCAGTAGATTTTACAAAAAAGTTTGAAGAAGATATTTCTAAGTTTCCAAGTGAACCACTAACATATGCACTTCCAGTATTTCCCATCATAAACGCTGAAGAACTTAGATGAACATTAGATCCATCAAATTTTATATATCCACCAGTTTCTTTTCCTGCTTTAAATGATCCTGTACCATCAACATAAAATCCTGTTCCAGTATCCATTCTTATTGAATCTGCTGTTGCTCCTAATGCTATTTTAGAAGTTCCATCAAGATTACCCATTACAATGGTAGTTCCAGAGTTACCTATTGATGAGTTTCCACCCCAAATATCATTATCTGAAAAATAGAATCCAGCCATTCTCTGTTGAGTATCAGATGCTTCAAATATAACATTACTACCACCAGTATCGTATACTTTAAGACCATAAACACCAGAACTCAAGTATCCCATTTTTACTCTTGCATCATAATCTTCATATACAGTAATACCAGATTCACCAGCTTTTGAGTGCATTACAACACCAGAATTTGGTGATGATGTAGGTGTGGATACACCCGTCAATGCATATAAATAAACATCTGTTATAGCCCAACCACCGATAGTACCAGTTGAAGCATTTACATTTCCTGCCATAGTAACATCACCACTTGTAGCTACCGTAAAGTTTCCTGCACCTATATTTAAACTACCATCTTCTTTCAGGAAAAAGTTTGAAGAACTTATTTCTAAATTACCCTGTGAACCACTTACATATGCTCCTGTATGTGGTGCACTTCCCGATGTTCCCATTAAGAAAGTGGAAGCACTCATTATCAAATTAGAACCATCAAATGATATTCTTTCTCCCGAACCACTACCAAATAAGAACTGTCCACTTCCGCTTATCCAAGCACCATTACCACTTGTATGACTTGTTGGTGGAGTTGGTCCTAATGCTAATGCTCCACCATTTTCACTTATTAATTTAACTGTACCTGTAGAACTTGATATTTGATTTGAAGCAACTTTCCACCCTGCTGCAGTTAATACGTCATCTATATAAGTGAAGTTTTCACCAACAAAAAATACAGGATTAGAACTCGCACTTACAAAGAATAAACTACCAGATGGACTTTTACCATCATGAGTTGTTGCCCCAGTTCCCAGTGCTATCTTGGCTTGATTTCCATCAATAGATGCAACCGTTCCACTACTTAATTTTCCTGGACCCAGTTCCCAACCAGCCAATCTAGCTTTATTTGCCGTTATTAAAACTGATGCACTTGATTCACTTCCCGAAACCGTTCCACTTCCACTAAATACTGCAAATCCATAAGGTGTTTGGTCTGTACCATCATGTAATGGAAGTTTTCCAAGTACAACTTTTGGTTCTGCTTCATCCACACTACCAGTCCAAATAGTAAGTGATTGTGAAGTTGAACTTAACCTAACACTACCATCAACATTATCCGATACTATATTGCCTGGAGTTAAATCCCATCCAACAATTTCATTTCCGTCCATTCCAAGTTTGAATAATAAGTTACCAGAAGTGTCGTTTCCTAAAATACCAAATTTATTACTGGCTATCTGTCCCATTCTTACAATTGTACCATCAGCAGAATTATCAAATGATCCAGTATATACATCATATCTAAGATTTTCTGCATCTAAAATCAATCCACCATCTGAACCTGCTGCCCCTGAATTATGTTTATGGATTCTACTACCTGAAATTTCCCAACCTGCTATAATATTTCCACCTTCACCAAGTTCTACTAAAATATCATCATCCACAACACCAGTTCCATCATATATTTTTATTCCATACGTTGAACCTGGTGATGAAGTACCATCTACTTCACCAATATGAATCCTATCATTAGTACCATCGTTAACAGTAATTCTTTTCATATACGAATCTAACTTAATAGCATTATCCGAACTACTAATAGCTGTTTCACCAATTCCCCAAGTTCCTATATTACCAGTTTTTGCATTAATAGTTCCTTCTAAATAAGCCGAACCACTTGCGAAAAATCCATATCCACTCAAATCCCCAAATCTAGCAGAAGTAATACCACTCAATTTACCCATTCTGGTTTTGATATTTCCAGATGTATTAAATGTATCGTGATGTGTAACACCATCTACAACATCAATATATGGTGCATTAGAATCATCTGATGTTAAATAAATTGCACCTTGACGAGAACCTGATTCACTACCACTTATATTACCAATTCTTACATAATCCATTCCAGCTAAAGGTTCATCAGACCAATCACCTGTAGCAATTGATCCTGAAAGAGTGGCTGTTAATGAACCTGTACCGTTTGTATCAATATCTGTACTTAAAACAAATAAATCACTTTGGTATAAATCTCCTGTCGGTGACCATCTTTGTGCTCTAATGGAATCTGCATTTCTAAATCCATGACCAGCTCCACTTCCAGAAGAAAAGAATAAAGTATATGTTCTCTCTCCAACAGCACCAGCACCATAAGATGAAGATTCAATCTTTCCTGTATTAGAAACCCAAATAGAACCATTAGTTGCTCGAACTTGATGAATTAACATTTCATAAACACTCATTGTTCCACGAATGGTTAAATTATCAAATTCTGCAGAAGCTTTTCCTGATGCTGTTATTCCTTCATCTATTTTCCAACCACTTCCTGCAAATCCAGAATTAAATGTTGTTGAACTTGCCGCTTTACTATTTCCAAGAATTAAAGCAGTTCCATCCCATTGAAGATTACTATCTCCTTCAACACTATTGGCATCACTAAAAACAGCTACATAATTGTCTGCTCCTGTTGCATCAGTATCCAATAATGTAGTTCCCCAAACTCTTGCGTCAATTGCATCATATTTAAGAATATTTGAACCATCAAGAACAACAACATTATTGGAAGTACCAGCATCAATCCCAGTAAGAGTTACAGTATCCGTATTTGCATCACCTAATGTAGTATTTCCTGTTGAACTAAGTGTTGTAAATGCACCTGCGGCTGGAGTAGTTTGTCCAATTGGAGAACTATCAATGTTAGTAAGTCCATCAACAGTTCCACCATCGATATCGAAATTAGCTCCTTCTATTTCTGTAGAACCTGCGGTAAGTTTCCCAGTCAAACTGAAGGCTCCTATTTTAGTAACAGTTAAAGTATCTGTAGCGAAAGTAAAATCAGAATCATCTTGTAATTCACCACTTCCACCTGCAAAAACAACTCGACCACTTGTTAAATCACCTATTGCTGCAGTACCGGCGGATAAACTATCAATATTTGCAGTACCATCAATGTATAAATTATTCCATTCTAAATTAGACGCACCTAAATCTCCTCCTGCATCTGAAGAAGGAACTATATCTCCACTCGCAGTAATATCTCCTGTTATATTTAAATCATCAGCAAATGAAATTCCTCCTACATCTCCCCCAGTTGATGTAAAATTATCTGCATATATTGTACCACTCGAACTTATATTACCACTTGCAGTAATATGTCCTGTAACATTTAATCCCCCACTCATTTTCACCTGTTCTAATGAATCTGTAGTGTCTATTTCTAATATACCTGTCTTGCCCGACGCGTCAAATGAAAGTGCAGATGAATTATTATCTATTAAATCTATATCAGTAGCTGCTCCTGTTAATGTAATATCTCCCCCAGATAATGTTAAATCTGTAAATGTAGGGCTAGCTCCTGTATGAATATCTTGTGGTGTTGAAAGTGTTACATAACCATTCGCTCCTGTTACGGTTATCTGGTTACTGGATCCCGTTATCCACATACTTGCGTCTGTAGATATTAATTTCTCCGAACCATCACTTGCAACCAATCTTGTTGCTGTTAAATCATCTAATGTTAATGAATCAAAAGTTACATCTGCTGAAGTATCAATAGATTGTGGTAATGAAAGTGTTGCATATCCATTAGCTCCTGTTACTGTTATTTGATTGCTAGATCCTGTTATCCACATACTTGCGTCTGTAGATATTAATTTTTCTGAACCATCGGTTGCTATCAACCTGGTTGCTGTTAAATCATCTAATGTTAATGAATCAAAAGTTACATCTGCTGATGTATCTATAGATTGTGGAGTTGAAAGTGTTACATAACCATTGGCTCCTGTTACTGTTATTTGATTGCTGGATCCTGTTATCCACATACTTGCGTCTGTAGATATTAATTTCTCCGAACCATCACTTGCAACCAATCTTGTTGCAGTTAAGTCGTCTAATGTTAAAGAGTCAAAAGTTACATCTGCTGATGTATCTATAGATTGTGGTGTAGAAAGTGTTACATAACCATTCGCTCCTGTTACGGTTATCTGGTTACTGGATCCTGTTATCCACATACTTGCGTCTGTGGATATTAATTTTTCTGAACCATCACTTGCAACCAATCTTGTAGCGGTTAAATCACTTACAGTTACTCCAGTAAATGATGGTGAATCTCCAGTTTGTAATCCTAAATCAACTGCGGTTGCCGCGACTCCATTTGTGGTAAGTGCAACTTGACCCTGTGCCGAACTTGCTATTGAAGATCCAGATACAATTCCACTTCCAGTTATATATCCACCCCACGAACCACTAATATAAGTTTGAAGTGTAGAATCACTAAAATCAACTGCTAAAGTATGTTGAATTCCTTCACCACTTGTGGCTCCCGTTGAACTAATTCCTGTTCCACCAGTAATATTCTGAACATAATCAAAATTAATCATCCCAGTATCAAGGGAATTAGCTTGGATTGTCGCAACACCAGTACCTGCTATAACAATATCTCCACTAACTTTTGAAAATGCTGAAGCAGATACATATTGTGCTATTCTATCAACTGTTACCTTTCTATTAGTTCCACCTGCACCATCATCTATAATCATTAAATCACCAGTTGCAACGGCGGCTCCAATATCAGTCATACCATCAATATCTAATGCTAAATCTGATACAGCAGCAGAACCATTATAACTTGTCATTCCAATACCACCATTTGCACTAATAGATAATGATGCTAAGTTACTACCAAGTGATACTCCTGAAATGGTACTGGCTGCAAGTTTTGCTATTGGAATTTCAGCATCGTCTATATCAATAGTTGTAAAATCAGTTCTACCTTCTACTCTTCCAAACGAACCAGTTGAAGTTAATGAACCACTTATGTTTCCACTTGCGGTTACGTTTCCTGTTATATTTAAGTTTGCACTTCCACTTATATCACCGTGAAAATAAACAGTCTGGTCATCTTGTTCTATATGGAAATTAATATGGTCATTTCCATCAGCTACAGTACCATGTTTAAAAACCATTGAGTCTTGTGGAACAATCTGATCAGTTCTACCATCATTATATATAAGCCATCTTCTTGTACCATCACGGTGCCATTCCCATTTTTGTATACCACCTGAACCATCTGCACCAACTTGAATGACATTGGTAGACGCACTGGAAGATACATATAATCCTGAACCATATATATCGGATCCAGATATGACATTAAATACTGGGGAATCTCCAACTTGTAATCCCGTATCTACATCTGTTGTAACTCCATTTATAGTTGCCCTAACCGTACCTTGACTTGGACTACTAAATGCTGAAGCAGATACAAGTCCACTTCCCGTAATATATCCTTGCCAACTTCCACTTACATCAGCACCAACGGCAAAACCTTGACCTTGCCAAGAACCACTAATTAAAGTATTGGAAGTTCCTCCAAAAGTTGAATTCCAAACTCCATTTGTAAATGTTATATTTAAATCATTTATGGTAGAACCCTCTATGGCATGTCTATGATTACCCATGGCATATTCAGCAACATTTCCTTGATATCCAGTAGTACTTACATTGGCTGTATCAGCCGTATATGCTTGTAAAGATGGGGCTGCAAGTGAACCATAAACACCCACGTTTGCTGCATTTGAACTTCCAACTGTTGTAGTTGCGAATGATGCATTTCCTGATCCCCCTTTAATATCAAGACCGTCAGATGTCATTTTAATATAAGACATATCAGATTGATATAATAAAAATCCGTCTGGTGATAACTCTACTCGTGGTTGAGACTGTCTAAGTCTAAAATTATCAAAAGTTAATTCTGTATATGCGTATTTTGGATCTTCACTAATAGTAACAAGTTCGGGAAACATTGGTCCGTTGGAAGGTATATAACCGTCCGAACCGGCATTTCCTCCCATCCACCATTCTGGATATATATATTCTTCACGTACATATGAAGAATCTGGATTAATTGAACCACTAAGAATTATTTTAAGTTTTTCAGAATTGACTGGTAATGCTGCTGCTCCCCCAATGGATTGATATACGCTACCTACCACATAACTTCCAAACCCATCAGACCCCGTAGCCTTAGGAATGAAATGTTTCCACTCTGTTCCAGACCAATAATCAACTCTAAATTTTTGTGGTTGAAATCCTCTATCTACTCCTGCTCCCGCAAATGAATGTGACATTTTTGCAACACCAGCAAATGAAACAACGTTTCCTTCTTTCCAAAGATTTCCTGGGGCCTCACTTGCACTTACTATTTGAGTAAGTTCATACGAATTTACTGCAGTATCAGTTGTGTACAAATCTCCTGAAGAACCAGTTAGATATGATGCACTTGCTTCTTCATAACTTCTACTCAATGATGTGATTGGAGCAAATTGTCCTGGATGGACAACATCAAATGTAAAATCACCAAGAACTGCTGCATTAAAACCACCAAATACTGCATCAGTAGTTCTCTTTGTGATAGAATGTGAAACAGGTCCAGTTGAACTGAATGACCAACTTGTAACAGTTAATGGTGAGTCAGAAGTTCCCACATGATAACCATCAGTATGTTGTCCAGACTGAGTTACTTCAAAACTATCATTTACTGCTTCATCAGGATCTGATCCGAGTTCAAACATTGATTTCTCTGCAATCAATATCATAGGATTACCATAAGTATCTGTAATATATAATCCTGGTTCGGCCGAACTGGTTAATCTTGTTACTCCTTTAAATATGGCACCTTCATCAACTGTCCAACCACCAATATTTGCTTCAGACGATGAAATAATTCCATCAAATCGTGCATTACTCGCAGTTAAATTACCACCAACATCAACAAAAAAGTTAGATGCAGATATTTCGCCACCATCTAATTTAAAAATTGGAACACTATTAGTTCCTCCCGTAGCGTGAAGTAATATCTCTTTACTATCTCCAAGCGACATAGAAGCTTGTGGTGAAGAAAGTGTAAACCCACTTGCACTTATATTAAGTTGATTAACATTAATATTTACATCGGCTCCAGTTAAAGAAAAACTATCATCTTGAAATTTAATATTACCATCATCATCACCTAATCTAAATTCACCCGAACCAGATAAAAATATTCCCGTTCCACTTGTTAAAGTAGGTGCATTTCCAATACTCATAGAAGCATAAGTAGATGAAACTCTTACTCTGTCTGTCTTTAACTCAAATTTATCAGTTTCTATTTCTCCTGATGAAGAAATAAATGACGTTCCGTCTCCAACCTTGAAGTTTCCAGTATCATACCAATAATTATTTGCATTAATATAAATTCCATCGTGTGTTGAGGAAACGTTTTGACCAAATTTCATTGTTCCGCCAGTACCAACATGAACGGCCCCTATAAATGAACCAGTCTTTGCCGTAATAGAACCCTGTAGGAATATGTTATCCGTAAATAAACCAAATCCAGGACTTGTTTCACCATATAACAATCCACTACTTAATCCACTTAAATCACCAAGTCTTGCTTTTAATTCTACATCATAAATGTTACTACCAGTTCTTTCAACAATATCAATATATGGTGTCGTGGGATCGTTTGGATTTGCATTAAGTCTTATATAACCAGTATTTATTTTTCCAGTAGAAACAATTACTTGACTGCCTGTATATTCTTGAGCACTACCAGGTGTATCTCCTAAAGATCCAGAATCACCAGATACTCCAGAACCATATCCTCTTGTTACATAAATCTGCCCACTATAATCTGTATCACTACTGGAATTATTTCGAGAAGCACTATCAACTAAAAGATACTCTGTACCAAATCCGGTTGAGCTCACTTTTTTAGCAGAAAGTATTTCCCCTTCAATAAATCCTGTTACATTCACAACCGACATTGTAGTATCTGATGCTGCATAATATCCAGCTGGATTAGCCGCGGATGAAGTTAAAGTGGTTGAATTTGCTACATACAACTGACCACCAACTGCATTAACTGTTTCTTTCTCGAATACAGCAGTTGCCAATGTACCACGAATTTTTGCATTTTCTACTTCAAGAAATCCTCCCGATGCAGCAGTTAATCTAAATCCACTTCCAGCAACATTACTTGCAAATCCACTTGACTCAATAGTACCATCCTTTCGAATAATCATATCACCACCAGTCATAGATACATCATCTATTGTCCACCCAGCAATTGATCCTTCTACGGCCGTTACTGAACCACCTGGTGTTACTTGAAAATTAGATGCAGATATAAAATATGTACCACCTGAAGCACCATCTAAATAAAACGATGTTCCTTGTTTTAATTGTGTTCCATCAATTGTAAATCCAGCAATTTTACCACCAGTAAATAATACTTGTGAACCACTTACATCACCACTCGGTGTTACTTGAAAATTAGATGATGATATAAAATACGTACCACCACTATCTCCATCTAAATAAAATGAAGTTCCTTGTTGTAATTTAGTACCACTTATATCAAATCCTGCAATTTTACCACCAGTAAATAATACAGTTGATCCAGTTATTTGACCAGATCCTGAAATTACTAATGATTTATCTGAAGAATATAAAGAAACAGAATCAATGGTTGTACCACCTATTGTTCCACCACTAAATAATACTTGTGACCCCGTTACAACACCTCCAGCCGAAACTTTAAATGCACTTGATGAAATAAATGATGCTGGATCTGATGTATCTGCGGAAGCAGATATTCTCCAATATGGTGAATAAGCTAATGATGCACTTTCTATATCTGCTCCACCAATTCGTCCAGTAGATGCTGTTATCTGTCCTTCAAAAACTGCTCCACTTGCAAATAACACACCACTTTGACTTACAGAAAAATTAGGACCAAACTTAACATAATACTTTCCAGATGTTGCTGTATCTCCCTCACTCGGTGTAAAATCTATATAATACTCATCTCTAACTTGGTCAAATGCTGCTGATGTATCTGAACCAGGTCCTTTTGTAGTATGATAAAGTGCTGCTCCTACAGCATCTAATGTTGCATTACTACCACTTAACTTACCATCTACAATTTGCCAATCACCTATGTTACCAGCTTCTGCGGTAATGGTTCCTGTCATAGTAACATCACCACTCGATGATACATGGAAATTAGATGAACTTATTTCTATCTGATTACCACTACCACTTATATATTGACTATTTGGATTACCAACAAAGAATGCGTCTGCTCTAATATCAAGTTCACTTGGATTAGTTCTATATCTCATATAACTTGTAGAACTACCAAATAATTCTAATCCAACTCCATCATATTCATCTGTTATATCAGATAAAACAGAACCACTCCACATCATAAATCCAGGTCCACCAGTTCCTGCTGAACCACTTGTAAATCCAAGATAACCAATAGACCGAACAAATCCAGAACCAACTCCAGCCATTTCTATACCACTACCAATAGCATTTCCAATAAACATAGAACCACTCAATACATTATCATCCCCAAGTATGTAAGAATTTCCACCTTGGAATGTAGATGCACTTACATGAGTTACAGTATCTGCTATATTATTATTTACATCATAAAACTCTGCTATAAATTCATAATCATCTGGTCGTTCATTAGAAAGTGGTGGAACTGGTGCAACCAACCTAATCCAATCAGGAGAAAATCCTGTATCTGCTACAGGAGTTATAGATACATCAGAAATATTCCAATAACCTGACGGTGCACCAAATTGTAAAACTGCAGTTCCATTTCGTAGTGGTTGAAATACTTCTTCAACTATTCCAAAATCTAATCTCTCTGAAACAGAATCAGGAATTGTTAAAAATCCGCCTTTCGATTCTCCTGGAGGAGTCATTTGATATCCAAAGTCACTTCCATACTCATGATTGGATTCAAACGCAGATCCCGATAAAAATATTCCGAGTTCTGCCTTATTTACAGTATTACCATCACTATCAACTGTTTTAAGTGACTTTCTGCCAACTATTCTTGCCCTAACTGCATATTCTATATCTTTAACAAATGTTATTGGTAAAGAACCTGTGGTTTGGGCCTTTAATATTGAATTTTCTGCGAGACTTGATCCAGATATATATACCGAATCAAGTAAAATACTTGAATCTCTGGTTAATGTAGTATTACTTCCACTCTCCCAATATGTATTAATCACGTCCTGAGTATCAAAGTAACCAATTCTACGAGAACCGGCTGGACTATAAATATCATATAACAACTCTGGACTTTCTATAGGAGTATCTGCTATTTGTTCAAAATCACCAAACGCATCTTTATTACGAGAATATAATTTTACTCTATGAACATCACCAGAAAATGTTCTCATCTTAGATATTCTTACATCTGCAAATGAACGGAAATTAACCGTACTCGTTGAATGAGTAGGTGCGGGTTGAAATGACATTGTATATGCCGTATTATCAAGTGGAACTATTACATCTCTCTGTGTATCTCCTTCTGGATATCGTGTATCTGTTATAACAAATTCTTTAGTAGGAACTAATGTTGAACTATTCTTAACATCTTTAATGGTAGTTTCAAATGTTTCAGGAAATTCATGATATGATTCTGTTACAAATGTTGATTTTGGTTTTGGATTATTTACTGTAAAAGTTGCCCCAACGTGTCTTACATCAAATCCCCCCGCTCCATTTGATGGGGGTCCACCATCAAGGTTTATTGTAAATTTTTCTACTTCAGGAGATGACCGTCTTACCCGTCTGCCTCTACTATTAAATCCTGCATTCTTTCCACCGCCACCATATATCTTTGAAGTGTATGAGTTCTGTAGTTGTTCTACAAACGCACCTGGTGCTTCCTCCGTTGTGTCTGGAGAAGTACCTTCTGTTCCTGTTAATGGATCTCCCGATACTGTTCCTGTACTTTGAGTTACAGAACCAGTAGGATAAGTAGTTGTTACAAACCCCTTTACAATTTCACCAACCCACATTGATGGTTGTTTATAAAAATAAATTGGTTCAGTATTTACACCAGCCCCACTAATATAAATTTTAGTATACCAACGAACATTATAAATGTCCAACCATTCTACTGGAACATCAACTTTATCTGGACTCAATTCACCAACAAAATACATAGTGGCATCACCAAATAAATCGGGATCATCATACACTTCAATAGAAACTCTACGAGATGTTCCTTCAAGATAATTAGGTATTGCCTCTGTATAAACTACCTTGCCACTTGCATCATTTACTATTTCAAATTTTAATTCTACATTGCCTTTTAATAACGGAGAACCACCTACTAAAAATGAACTACGTCCTTGAGTGATAATATCTGGAACTTCAACAACATTAAAATATTGTGAAATTGGCGCACTATCATCAATAAAGACATCTAAATCTTTTAATCCTTGATATCTGTTATAACGTCTTAATACTGCCAATGAATTCTCCCGAATAGATTTATTCATTAATAAATATCAAAACTGGAAATTCTTACTATTTATTGTATGTATAAAGTAAGGATAATATCGGTATGAAGAAGAAATATTCTTTTACAATAGAAGATAGACTAATGGATTGGTTTAGGCTCTATGTTAGGGAAGAGAGCACAACTATGAGTGGTGTACTTAATCAACATATTTTAAGTTTGAAAAGGGAACGGGAAGGACGCCCCGCTCCAAAGAATGTGTTACATTCTAACTAAATTTAGAAGGTAAAGTAATATTACTAAAACCATTTATTTTAGTAATTTCAAGAAGTGAATCAACTGTATCTCTCATGGATTCAATATGAGATACAATAAATGCGAATTGGAATTGAGA
>Ga0207989_1000754_pt1 | contig 17388 bp, 20 predicted proteins | sample ETNtaG_7_FD_185777 | JGI IMG/M metagenome (GOLD analysis project Ga0207989, IMG submission 185777) | Marine microbial and viral communities from oxygen minimum zone, Eastern Pacific Ocean - ETNP201406SV65 (SPAdes) (version 2) | ecosystem: Environmental > Aquatic > Marine > Oceanic ... | reverse complement strand
AATTTAGGATAGTAAATAGAAAAGATTATCAAGGAAAACATGAAATAATAGAAGTTGTAATATAATAAGGAGAAAAGTTATGGCAACAACAAAAAAAGAAACCAAAAAAACAGACGCACGAGATGCTCTTGATTCTAATGAAGGAAGTGAACTTACTGCAATAGCAGTAAAATCACTTACTAATTTGGAAGAAAAGGTTGAGGCAATTGATTGGAAACTTTGGGAAATCTACAATATAGTAAAGACTTATGTAGAGACTAATCCAAGCGGTGGAGTATCAGCACCACAAGTTTCACAACCACAAGCATCTGCAGCAGACATTGCAAGTGAAATTGCAAAGGCTTTAGGTAATACAGCACCTGAAGAAAAGAAGTCTGTAGTCGGTAAATTATTCGGTAAGTAATAATGACAAAACTGGCAATTATAGTTCCGTATCGGGACAGAGAAGAACATCTTGCCAAGTTCGTTCCACATATGGAGAAGTTCCTATCTGATAAAAAGATAGATTTCAAAATCTTTGTAGTGGAACAAGGGAACGATAGGCCCTTTAATCGTGGTTGGCTCATAAATATTGGATATGATATATCATCACAACAAGGATATGATTATTTTTGTTTTCATGATGTGGATATGTTACCAGAGGATAATACTTGTGATTATTCTTGGGTAGATAAACCAACACATCTCGCGACAAGACTAAGTAAGTTCAATTATCGTTTGGTTTATCCTGAATATTTTAGTGGAGTTACATTATTCAACAAAGAACACTTTGAATGGATTAATGGTTTCTCTAACAAATATTGGGGATGGGGGTTTGAGGATGACGATTTACTTTATCGTTGTAGAAAACGAGGAGTTCCATTGGATGAACAATGGGCGGGTACATCAAAAGACAAGGCCCCCCGTTACATAAGCACTATGGAGTTTAATGGACAAGATTATCTTGAGATAAAGAATACACTTTCATTAAACAAAGTAGTAAATTCATCATTTAGTGTTGAGGCGTGGGTAGAACCTTCTGATGATATAGTTCTTGACGAAAACAAAGAGTATGATGAGTTTCATGTCTTTACTCGACCAGGTCATCACGTAGGAATTGCATACACAAGTGGACAACAATACAAAGGTGGTATTTGGAATGATAATAATGACCAATATATGGTAGTTTCGGATAGACGAACTAATGAATGGGTTCATGTTGTTTATACAATTGACCATTTATTAAAACGATTACGAATGTATGTAAATGGTGTAGAAGTAAATGAATCACCTACTGATTTTTTAGGGAAGATTAAAGAGGCAACCAATGTTCCATATTATATTGGATGTGCAAATCCACACGCACGTTTTGAAGATAGGGGACATTTTAAGGGAACGATAGCACAAGTTACTTTGTGGTCAAGTTGTATAAATTCAGAAGAAGCATCTTATTTGTATAATAATGGATTTCCACGAAATGTTACGGATAAGAAAAATTTTGATGGTTGGAAACAGGGAACGGAAAAATATAAGTCTGCATCAACTGTAGTTGGTTATTGGAATTTTGATAATGTAGTTGGTGATATGGTACTTGATAAAAGTGGAAATGATAATCACGCAAAGATACACGGAGCACTTAAAAAGGAAAAAGAATTAAGGATTGGAAGTGTTGCATTAATACCAAACAGACGAGATGGAAAATATACTTGTTTGGAACACGAAGAAAATGGGTGGAGTCAAACTAAGTTTACTCATTGGGAAACACGAGAAAATCAATTAAGGTTTTTTAACAAAGTTAGACGAGGATTAACAGACATTAAAGATGATGGTCTAAGTTCACTTAAATATGAAGTTATACATCAAGAAGAATTTTTAGATAAACATGAATTTATATCAGTAACATGAAATTACAAGGTAAAGTATGGGGTAAAACTCAAGAGATATTTGCAAATAGTAACTTTGAATTACATAGAACTTCCAAAATTAAAAAGGATAAATAAATGAACATAACAGACTTTGAAAAGATACCAGTCATTGGCCCTAACGACTGGGTTGATAGGGGACATGATGTTGGTTACTATGATGCGCCACCATTAAAGTACGAATTCTATACTACCAAATACGCAGAGTATGATTACTCTGTACCTATGTCTGATCCTAACCAACTCCATGTTGAGCTTGGAGTGTTTCGTGGTATGTCTATAAGGTACATGAGTAAGAATTGGTCTGATAGACATTGGTATGGTTTCGATACCTTTGAAGGTGTTGATGAAATCTGGGAATTAGGTGGTGGGAATATCGATATGAGAAACTTCAAAACCGAATTACCAGAAGTGCCAGACAATGTTACATTAGTACAAGGTTTATTCCATGACACATTATACGATTGGAAGGATGAACATAAGGGGGAGACAATATCATACCTTAACATGGATGCAGATATATATTCTAGCACTAAACAAGGCCTTACTATATTAAATGATCTGATTATTCGTAATACTATAATCAGGTTTGATGAATTATCAGATTGGAGAGTAATGAACTATGAACAGGGTGATAAAATTAAAGCATTGGCACCTGACACAAAGTATACCAGATGGAGAGAAGGTGAGTGGAAAGCTTTAGTTGAATGGATAGAAGAAAATGATAGAGAGGTAAAACCGTTATGGAGAAATTGGCATCAGTCAGCAGGTGTATTGGTGGTGAAATGATTAAATTTAGACCACGTGATGTAGGATGTTGGAGATATGGACATGATAAAATGTTGGTGGAAATATAAAATGAGTAAGAAATTAGCAATATGTGTTCCACACTATAAACGGGAACAACATCTTTTAAAGTTTATTCCACATATGGATAAGTTTTTTAAGGACAAAGACATAGAGTATAAGATATTTGTTGCCAATCAAGTTTATCCAGATAGTGTAAGTGGATTCAATAGAGGAACATCAAAAAATGTAGCCTTTGATGTTGCACAAAAAGAGGGTTATGACTATTTTTGTTTTCACGATATAGATATGGTTCCTGAAGATGATACTTGTGATTATTCTTATCCCGATAAAGTAGAACATCTGGCAGTTCACGTAAGTCAGTTTGATTATGGTATTAAATACATGGAATATTTTGGCGGGGCTATTCTATTCACAAAAGAACATTATGAAAAAATAAATGGTTATTCTAATGGTTATTTTAATTGGGGAATGGAAGATGACGATTTATTTTTCAGAGCAAAGAAAAAGGGACTGGCAAAAGAAACTTTTATGAAACACGAATCAGATGAACCACGAGATTTTATTACATTCAATGGTCTTTCTGATTATATAAAAATAAGTCCAACTGATAATTTAAGAGAAATTACAAGTGGTAATTTCACAATGGCAGTTCTTGTTCGGGCAGAAGATAGATTTGACATTCCAACATATTTGATTGGTGATGTAGAAAATAGACAATTTATTCATCAATATATTTTAGGACGACCAAGCTTTCAAATGGGATTGGGCTGGGATAATTCAAATGCATATTCATTCGGATTATTTAATCAAAAGAATAATCATTCTTATATGTGGATAAAAAGACATCCTGATGTTTGGACTCATTTAATGGTTACTGTAAATGTTGATGAAGGTGAAATGAGATTTTATTTAAATGGAGAAGAATCTGATTCACGATTTGGACATGGTTCAGAATCACCATTGGAATTTCAACCACCATTAAAGAGATATGGTGGAAATCCATTTTATATTGGTGTAGGTAATCCTAATACAGATAATAAAACAGATTTCTTTGCCGGTGATATCGCACAAATTTCTATTTTTGATAAGTCGTTAGGTGAAGATGAAATAAAAGATTATTATAAAACAGATTATCCAAATAGTTTAGGAAACGGTCCTAAATTATATTATGATTTTTCTAAATCAAAGGATGGAATCGTGTATGATTTAAGTGGTAATGGAAATCATGGTATTATGAATGGTGGATATATGAGGACAGAACCTATTGATAAAATACCGAACACAACATTACCACATAGAAATCGACCAGGAAGATATAAATCATTATCACATCCACGAAATGATATCATTGGAAATAGATTCGTTCATCAAAAAGATACAAGTGTAAACGAAAAACGATTTGTAGAAGATGTTCAAGGTGGTATAATAAATACAGATGAAGATGGACTTACAGATTTAAATTATAGTGTAGTTAAAAAAGAAAAATTATTTGGAACTAAACATGAAATAATAGATTTTAGATGTGAACAGAATATACCGAGTCATGTGGAGTTTTAAATGTTGAGATTTGGTTACGATTTTATTTCGGATAAAAAAGAAATTTTACATGCAAATGGTATTATTAATCAGGAGAATGCAGAAGGTCATGCGTTTAATTTATATTCACCACCTTGGTGGGGAGAATTATTAAATAAAAATAAATTTGATTGGTCTTTGTTTGATGTAAAAACTTTAACTAATTCTAAATTAGATTCTAAATGGGTTTATATGTTAGAAGTTGCTGGTGATGCACGAGGATGGTTAGGAAAATATGATGATGGTACTACTAATGTGGTTAAATCATTAACTTCTGGTATGAGTAAAGAGGCAATTAATGATGTTCAAAATAATAAAGCGATAATTTGTTTATACCAAGCAGGAGAGGCTTATCTAGTTGATTTTATTAATATTAATTTGTTTGAGGAATTTTATAAGGAACTTTTGAATCGTAAAATTAATCCATCAAATTTTATTTTTATTACTGGTAATATGATTGCTAAGAAACAATTTAGTGAGTGGAAACCAAAGAGTAAGTATAAAGATGAAAAGGATTTTTATATAATAGAGTTTTCTGGGTATAGACATATTGATTATAAACAAAAATGGATTTTGGCAAAAAAAGATACAGATAAAAAAATAGAAAAGCATTTTTTATGTTATAATAGAAATATGGGACATCCACATAGATTATTATTATTGGCATTATTAGAAAAAGAAAATTTAATTAATAAGGGATTGGTTTCATATCCAGAATTTACTAAAAAATACTTTAGTGGAAAACTAAATTCTAACTTTAATGTTGGAAAAAATTTAATAAATAAATTATTACAATGTGCTGAAAATTTAAGATTAAAAGCTCCTTCTATAATTGACGTTGATGAATGGAAAACAAATCATTTTGACACATCACCGGCATGGCCATACGAACAAACACTTTTTTCTATTGTTAGTGAAAGTCAATTTGTAGAAGAAACTCTTTTTTTGAGTGAAAAAATTTGGAAGTCAATAGCAAATAATCATCCATTTGTTTTAGTGGGTAGTTATCATACTTTAAAGTATTTACGAGAAGAAGGATTTAAAACTTTTAATCCTTACATTGACGAATCTTATGATGACGAAATACATCCATACAAAAGGATAATTAAAATTGTAAAAGAAGTTAAAAGGTTGTGTTCTTTAAATGAAGGAGAAAGAAATAAGTTTTTATTAGATGTTTCTGATATTATACAACATAATTATGAAAAATTAATAAATGACCAATCTCATATAGATAGGGTATTTACTCAAATAGAAGAGGTGGTGAAATGAAGTTAATTAAATTTAAATATTATAATCATTTTGATAGTAATCCAGGCGTGTTTGCAGGATTTATACGCAATAAAATAGCACCATATTGGGATGAATATAATAAAAATATATTTAATAATGATTACACCAATCTTAAAAATGATAATAATGATTTGAAATTTTATGAAATTGCGTATGATTATTCTAAAAAAATAACTGATAAGTTAACTTTATCAACTGATATTATAAATTTAATTAATTCAAAAAAAATGAAATTGATTATAACTTCTCCTGGTGATGCATTGCAAATGGATTTTATGTTTTGGGTTATAGAGTATATTAATAAATTTAATCTTGATAGTAAACAGGTAATTTTAGTAACTTCAAATTTAAGAGGTAGTGAAACTTATAAATTATTATTGGAAGAATTTCCGAGTTTCAAAAAATATCCAATGAAACACGTTGGTATAGATTCATTTCATTATGAAAATTTTAATAATTTCTTTGGTAAAACAGATGAATTAGTTCATTTATATCCAGATACCAATAAAAAGTTATATAAATATTTATGTTATAATGGAGCGGCCAAAGAACAAAGATTGTTTTTGGTGACAGAATTGTTTAGACGAGGACTTGATAAGTATGGGTTAATTTCTTTGTTATTTAGATATGGAAACACCAATCAAATATCTGATGATTTTATAAAAAGGTTAGGATTTAATCATGAGAATTGGGAATTAGGCAAAATGATTGACGAATATGCTAAGTTAGAAATGATTAATAAAGTACCTATAGTAGTTGATAGAGATTTAGAAAGTATTAATGAGAATGATAGACACGTAAATATTCAGAATATTAAAGATACATATTTTAGTATAGTAACTGAATCTTATTACTATAATACCTATCTTCCAATATCACATAAAAAAATATTATGTTTAACAGAAAAAACTTGGAAGGCTATTCTTTATCATCCATTTATTATGCTTGGTGGGTATGGAACTTTGAAATATTTAAAATCGTTGGGGTTTGAAACATTTCCAGAGTTATTTGATGAGAGTTATGATGATATTGAAGATCATCAATTGCGATTACTTTCAGTTATAAATTCAATAGAAAAGGTTTGTAGTATGGATGAAGTTAAATTTCATAAAATTTATTGTAATGAAATTATACCAAAGGTTATCCATAATAGAGAATTGGCAATTTCTGGTAAACTGAAGTCACATTTTAGTAATAATTTTTTTAGGGAATTGTTGAATGAAAGCTGATAAACAATTAATTATAAATAAAAAAATTACATTGGGGTATAATATAAATCAATTTTTTAGTGAAACAAAATATAAAATAATTTTTGTTCCTAAATTTCCAACTAAAAATTATTATTTTAAAGGAAAAAAGAAATCTAAATTAATGGTTGGTAAAAATTCTTTTTTTGATGTATTTTTTAATAATGAACATAAAAGAAAATATCTTGATATGGAAGGATCTTATAATAAAGGAACTTCATGTGAAATTTTTATGGAATTTACTAATCAGGAACATAATTTTTTTACTTATCGATGGTTAGTACAAACTATGGTTAATGCTGGAATAGTTATTCCATTTTTTACAAAAGTGGACTTAAATGAACGGTTACATTTTGAAATTGTAGGAGTGGGCCAGGGAAAAATTTGTTCTATAGACTTTTTAAATATGGATTATATTCCTACATTTTTATTTTATGAGGAAAATAAATACCACGATTTTATTACAAACGAACCGAATTCAGATTCAGCTAATGATTTTTTGGAGATTTTATCATCAAATTATATAAATATAGAATCTTATGATGATGTGTGTAAAATATTTAATCAGTATAGTTTTTCTAACCATATCGATATAGATGATATGGCTGTTTCATTTTTTGAACTAAATAAAGATTTCTTTTATATTAGGCCACGGGGAGATTGGAAATATATTTGTTGGAATTATGACAGACCAAAAAAATATTATGATTTAGTTAAAAAGAGTTTACCATTAAATATTTTTATCGGGACCAATGATAAGAATAAATTTAATAATTTTTGTTCTAATATTATTAATAATTTAGGAAATATGAAAGAAATTGATTTAATTGACCAGATTAAGTTTACAATGGTTAGTTATAGTAATATTTATGATATACCAATAAATAATGATGGATTGTGTATTTATTTAAATTCAGATATTACATGGAATAAAAACATTTTTGAGTTATTATATTTTGGTAATACTAATATTGCTATTTCTATGTATGATGAGAAATTAATATTATTTAATTGTGATCATTCCTTTTGGAAAGAAGGTGGTAATATTGATACAATTATCGAAAAAGATGTTGGTATTATACCAGAGTATTATACTTATATATAAGGAGTTATAAAATGAAGTTATTTTTAGATTCAGCAAATATAAAAGAAATAGAAGAATTGGGTTCAAGTGAGTATGTTTATGGACTTACTACGAATCCAACGTTTTTCTATGAAGAGGGAATAAAAGATACAGAGGAATTTTTATCAATTTTAAAAGATATAATGCCTAATAAAGAGATTCAATTAGAAGCAATGGGTAGTGTTGATGAAATTCTTAAAATTGCAAGAGATTATGTAGTTTCACCATCAGGAACACCGTGTGAACATAATATAGTTTCTAAAGTTCCTTTTAACGAAGAAGGATTAGAGGCAGTATCAATTCTCTCTAAGGAATCAATTAGGACCAATGTTCATTTGGTTTATTCTGTAAATCAGGCAGTTTTAGCGGCACAAAGTGGGGCAAATTATGTGTGTCCTTTACTTGGCCGATATGACGATAGTGGACAAAATTCTACTGAATTGATAAGGGACATAAAAACAGCATTTGATAATTACGAAATAAAAACAGAAATTTTAGCAGCAAGTGTTAGACATCCAGACCATGTAAAACAGGCAATACTTGTGGGAGTTGATGCAATTACTATTCCATATAAAGTTTTTAAACTAATGATGGATCATCCTTTAACGGAAAGGGGAACAAGGTCGTTTGAAAAACATACATTTGGATAAAAATAGACTAACATTGATTTCAGGACCCTGTGTTCTTGAAAGTGTAAAACATGCTACATTTATGGCAAAAGAGATTAAATCTCGGTGTGATGATTTAGATATACAGCATATATTTAAGGCATCTTGGGATAAGGCTAATAGAACGGCATTAGACCATTATAGAGGTTATCCTTTGGACGAAACGATTGATATGTTTCGTGAAATTAAAGGTGGAGTGGATGTTCCAATATTAACAGATTTTCACGAAAGTTGGCAAGCAGAAAAATTAAAAGATGTAGTGGATGTTTTACAAATACCAGCGTTTTTGTGTAGACAAACAGATATGTTAGTTTGTGCAGCTAAAACAGGATTACCTATAAATGTAAAAAAAGGACAATTTATCTCAGCAGAAGATACAGAAAAAATTGTTGATAAGGTAAAAGGTTCTGAAGTGTGGTTAACAGAACGAGGAAACATATTTGGCTATGGAAATTATATAGTAGATATGAGAAATCTTGTTATTATGAAACGGTTTGCTCCAGTTATTTTTGATGCAACCCATTCAGTTCAACAAGGAGCAAAAGGTGGAAGTAGTGGTTCACAAAAAGAGTTTATCGAACCACTTGCAAAGGCAGCAGTATCAGTTGGTGTTGATGGAATATTTATGGAAGTTCATGATAATCCAGATAAAGCTTTATCGGATGGAACAAGTAGTTTAGATTTAAATAATTTAACGCCGTTATTAAAAAAATTAAAAAGGTTATATGAAATTAATAATACCTTATAGGTTAAAAAGTGAAAGATTTCCAAAGAAATATATTAGCGATTTTCTTGGAAGGCCTTTGGTAGAGCATTCAATAAAATTATGTCAGGGGTTAGGGGATGTGATTGTTACTGCCCCCAGGGAGGATTATGTAAAAGAAGTTTCTGATTTACATTCTAAATATAAATTTGATTTTATTCCAACTTCACTTGATTGTAGATGTGGAACGGATAGAGTAATTGAAATTTCTAAACGATTTGTAGATGATTTTTATGTTATGATTCCAGCAGACGAACCATTGATTGATAGGAATGAATTGAAAAGAGTATTATCATCAGAATTAGATGATTTTAATTTATGTTATTGTGATTTTTATTGTGAGGAAGATTGTACTTCTAATTTATCGGCTAAAATAGTATCTACCTACGATGATTATTTATTATATTTATCACGAAATATTATTCCTATTAAAAAGAATGGTGAATTTGATTATAAGGATTGTAAAAAATGTGTTGCTATAAAAATATATTCTTATTGGGGAATCAAGGAATTATATGATAAGGAAACTAAACTCGATAATATTGAGAGTTTAGAAGAATTAAAAATGGTAGAATTAGGACAACGGGTTAAATTACATAAGATAAATCATATTGGTTTTGGTATTGATATACCAGAACAAGTAAAGTTATTAGAGGATAGATATTGTGGAAATTAAATATCCAAATAATAAAAGTAGAACGATAGAATATTTTAAAAATTTTGAAAATGATATGTGGGGGAGTTCAGTATTAAAAAAGTTAATTTGCATTGATAATCCAGTAATATTTGATGTTGGTGCAAATATTGGGAACAGTTTAGATGCTTATAAAAAAATATGGGGAAATTCAATAGTACATTGTTTTGAACCACAAATTGAGTGTTTTGATGTTTTAGAAAAAAAAGCGATTGAATATGGTAATACATTTATAATAAAACATGCAGTAGGTAGTGAAACAATTAATGATGTAGATTTTTATACACATGATATTAACATTGGGTTATCTGGAGTAAATAAAATAAATTTAAATAGTAAAGATTCTATAGTACTAAATGATGATACAGAATATCGAGATTTATTTTTAAACGGAATTACATTTGAAGAGTATAAAACAATGTTGAATAAAAAGAGAAGTGTTTCTATGATACGACTTGATAAATACATTGATGATAATAACATAAAAAAGGTTGATTTCATAAAGATAGATACTCAGGGACACGAAATAGAAGTTTTATGTGGACTAAACAATAATCTTAAAAATGTGCATATAATTCTTGCAGAATTAAATTTTTATGATTTATATGAAAAGTCTTTTTCATTTTATGATTTAGAATCTATATTGCATCCAATGGGGTTTAAATTATATGATATTAGTTATATATCTAAGAATCCAATGAATGGACGAACAGACTGGGTGGATGTTATTTATGTTAATTCTACTTTTGGAGATTATAGTGATACCCAACAAATAAAGTTATTAGAGTAAAGGAGGAATAATGTGGACAAGTAAAAGAAGAGCAAAAAGAGTAAAATGGTTTTTAGAAAAATATAATGTTGATGTAGTTATTGAAACAGGAACAGAGCAGGGAAGAGGAGTATTAGAATATTTAAAAGTTGTAAATAATGTAATAACGGTAGAAAAATATATTGCAGAATTGGAAGTTGCAGAACAGAATTTTGAAAAAGCTGGATTTGAGATGACAAGTTCAACTGAAAATCTAAAAATTTGGAAACGAGAAGATAATACTATTCATTCTTATTTTGGTGATTCTCAAACTGTATTACAAAAAATGATTGAAGCCGCTGTTTCTATAAATTGTAATTCTTTTTGTTTTTATCTTGACGCACACGATAGTGCATGGGATTATAATCCAATAAAAGATGAGTTAAAGATTATAAAAAATAACAAAGAGGCATTTGAATCTAAAATAATAATTGATGATTTTTATGTACCTGGATATAGTGGCCACGTTCCAAAATCTGGTAATAAATGTCCTGTATGTTATAGACAAGATAGTACTTGTGTTCATTGGGGATTTAATATGACACTTGGAAACTCAGTTCCATTGGGATATGATTATCTAGCATCTGACATTTTTAATATAAATGATGAATATTTAATATATTACGATAATCCGTCTGAACCGCCTCATAGAGGTACTGCATTTATAGTGCCGATGTCACAACAAGATTTAGATGAATATTTGTCTTTTAACAGAGGAATTCCTTCAGCTAGATATAAAGGAATGCCTGATACTTATCCAGACAAGTATTAATTTTTATGTCAATACCAAACACAAATGAAGCAAGAATAGAAACATCTACGGCGTGTAATGCTGCTTGTGTGTTCTGCCCACATCCAACTGATGACTTTACTCGTAAAAAAGAGGTAATGTCAATAGAAGATTATAAGTTCTATGTTGATAAATTGAAAGATGAAATGGGAGATAGGATTGAAGAAATAACAGTTTCAGGATTTGGTGAGGCATTTTTAGATAAAACTCTTTTGAATAAAATGAGATATGCGAAAGATAAGGGATATGGTATTCATGTTTTAACAAATGGTTCTTTGTTAAATGAATCTAAAATAGATGAGATGTTTGATATTGGTATTATGGATTTAAGGGTTAGTTTACATACCGTTAACCCAGATTCTTATGGTAAAATATTAAATTTTAAGGGAAATAAACATACATTAGAGGACGTATTAAAAAATTTAGATTATGCTATAGAGAAAAAACCAGAAGAAACAGAAATTATGATTACTGCGGATATTGTAGAAGAAAATAAAAATGATATAGATAAACTTATAGAGGATTATGGAGATAAATGTAGTTTAGAAATTTGGTATCCACATAATTGGGTAGATAATTATGAGTATAGAGATCATGATAGTCCATTAATACATAAAACTTGTGGTCGTCCAAAAACGGGACCCATTCAAATACAAGTAGATGGTGATATTATAATGTGCTGTTTTGATTTTAATGATGAAATGATATTAGGAAATTTTAAATATCAAACATTAGAAGAAATATTTTCATCTGAAGTAGATAATTTATTTTCTAAAATTTATAACCATCATGAAGATGGAACGTGCGGAGAATCAAATTTATTGTGTTCAAACTGTGACCAATTAAAACTTAGTGGTGAAGTGGTTATTTATAATAATCGTGTTGAAGATAAAGATGACAGAGTAAAAAAAGTAACAACTAATTTAAAAAATATTAAAAGTAATTAGGAGTAATATGTTTAAATATGTAAAATATATTTATTATAGAATAAAATCTTGGCTTGCGTATAGAAAGAAAGTTAAAGAACTTAAAAAACGAGATCCGTTTATTTATAAGTGATGCAGTATATAGTTATAGGTGGATGCAGTTTTACAATTAATACTAAAGATGCTTGGGGAGATTGGGTCCATAGTAGGAGCCCAAATGACACTGTATTTAATGTGGCGTCGCCTGGTGCAGGGCAAGGATATATTTCCAGAAGTGTTATATGGAAAGTACAAGAACTTTTAAATTCCAATGTTAAACCAGAAAATATTGAGGTTATAGTTATGTGGTCTGGAATGGATAGACATGAAGTTTTATCTACTAATAAAGAAACAACATTACATTCAATATATCAGGGTGGAGTAGATTATGCAACTTGGCTAGAAAATTTTATTTTTATAAATGGGCATAGAATTCCATACGAGGAATCTTGTTGGTTGAAAAGTTCAAATAAAAATGAACCTTGGAAAAATAGAGCCATTCGTCAATTATTTGCAAAGTATTTTGAATGGTTTTATACAGAAGAAGAAAGTTTTTTGAAAGGCCTTGAGCACATATTACGATTGCAATGGTTTTTAAAGTGTAATAATATAGATTATAAGTTTATGTCATGGATGAATATTTTTAATAAATATGAAGTTGAAGTACCATTGAACGAAATTGGAGAAAGATTTCCTGGAACAGGAGAAAAAAAATATGGACATGAGTTATTTTGTATGGGGTGGTTTGATAATAACCCGTGGAGTCCTGATAGACATTTTCCAAAAAAACTGTTTGATAAAATATCAAAAGATACACCTTTATTAAAAGATATATATCCAAATACGACTCATTTGTGGGACATGATGGATTGGAATAAATGGTGGTTTTATGAAGATGAACAGATAGAACATGGTGGATATGCAGAGTGGATATCCATAAGCGAACAGCATGCGTGGGGCAATGGATATAGAGATCCAGGACATCCATCAAGTTATTCTCATGAACAGTTTTACAAGAAGGTAATTGAACCAATTATAGAGGAATTTAATGAAATATAATAGTTTTTGTATAGACGGTGAGAATAAAGATTTAGTTCCATCAGAAAAATTTTTAAACAATAATTGGAATTCTAAAGTTTTATTTGAAATGTCAAATACTAAAGTTGAGTTATGTACGAGTAGTGATTTATTAGAATCAGATGATCCTTATTTTTTGGTTATAGAAACTTCGGGGCAACAAATTGGTAAATCTATAATGCATTCTAATGAATGGACACGACCCGATAATAAAAATAATAATAAAATCCTTCTTATTGAATTTTTAAAATATCAATTATTAGGCGAAACAAAATTTAGTAAATTTTGTGATGATTTGAGAAACAACAAATGTTTTTTATTGGTAATTTTTGAAGAACAGTCGGTGATTAATACTTCTGAATTTTTTAGACAATTGGATAATTTTGTAACGGAAATTGGGATAAAAAAGCAACAATTATGTTTTTTAATATCAGAATTTTATTATAATGGGTATAAAACAACCGATTATCCAATTTTTCAATATCCATTTTATGCATATAATATTTGTCAATGGCAAAAATCTCGTGTAAAAGAAATGAAAGAATTTTATTCTTTATATTTTAATTATTCGTGGATGTTTCTGAAACAAAAACATTTTGTTTGTACGAATAATAGAATACGTGATTATAGAACTTGGATAATGTTTATTTTAAAAAAAAATAATTTATTTGATAAGGGATATGTTAGTTATTTGGCAAATAATGAGGATCCAGATAACCAATATAATGTGAAACAATTTTTGATGGAAACAAGAAGGTTTACAGAAGCCCCATTTGGATACAGTAGAAAAGAACTTGATGAATTTTATAAATTGTTGCCTATTAATTGTGATGTCAAAAAAAATGTATACATTAGAACTAAAGAATCCCACTGGCCAATCCAAAATATTTTGTTTGATTCATACTTTAATATTATTACCGAATCCGATTTTGGATTTGGAACTGGTGAAAATAAAGTTTTTTTAACAGAAAAAACTTGGAAACCAATATTGAATCATCAACCATTTTTTATTATTTCAAATCCAAACTATTTAAAGGGATTAAAAGAATTGGGGTTTAAAACTTTTGATACTTGGTTGGATGAATCTTATGATTCAGTAACTGCAGATAGAGGATTATTGATAATTGAAAAAGAAATAAAACGAATATGTGATATGAGTATAGATGAAGTTGATGAATTGTATTGGAATATGAAAGATGTTTTAGAACACAATTTTAATCATTTTTTTGAAATAATATATAAGAGTTTAGATGATCTTGAGCAATTTATTAAGGAGAGTTTTAATGATTTATCATAATAAAAAAAATTCATTTTAAATTATGAATAAACATATTAGTAATGATACTGAACTTAAAGAATATTTTAATCATTGTAAAGAAAATGGTATAGAAATTTGGTATACAAAGAAATTTAAAATAACAAAAAATACATTATCTGGTGGAGTGGATCAATTATATGATTGGGAAGGGTTATATGAACAAATAGGCATTGGGTTATATAATGATGGGTATAGAAAATATGCAGATAGAGGACATCATTTTTGGTTGGCTAAGTGGTTAATTAATGATATAATGTATAACGGGATAAAAATACCATTTCAAGTTAGTATGATTCGTGTTAAAACGTGGTTAGATAGAGGATTTTCTTTAGACCAGTTAAAGAGCCATTATACAATTAATAATAGAAGTAAATATGGATATAAGGTCCACCCTGGAACTGGTAAAATTAATTATTGTAATTTTTTACGTATGTATGAAGTACCAGCAATGATAACTGTATTAAAAGATGATAATTTGAGATTTGATGGTGAAATACTTGATTATACTGGATATAAAAGAATACTTAATGGAGTAAGAGAATATTATAGTGATGGGGGAGTTCAAATATTTTATTCAAATGACTATCTTGATCCTCTTGTAAAAATAGACATAGGAACTACACACTGTGATTATAAAATAGAATCATGGAAATGGGATCCACCGTCTACATATGGTAAGATTGTAAGTAATACTTTACCGTTTAAAGTTTTTATTTGTGCAGAAAATGATGAAAATTATGAAAATTGTAAACTACGAATTTTAAATCATGAAGCACGAAATATTTTTTTTAAAGATAAAGATAGAAATTCTAAACTTAAAGATGCAAAATTAAACCATTCTCAATATTCAGAAGTTGAAATCAGACATTCAAATGATTCCAATTGGGGGAAATATTCAATTATAGGAAAGAGGAATATACCATTTGACATAGAAATATGTAGAATAAATAAAACAGATATATATAAAATACCAAAACTCTGTAATTACCAAGGATTTTCAGTTTATACAAATTCAGAAGTTATGTGGAAGAATGATATATTTGAATTATTATTCTTCGGAAAATCAGATTGGGCAATGTCTCAAACTAAAAATAAAGAAGTTATATTATTTAACTGTCAATATTCTGGTTGGAAATATTTGAAATCAAATCAAAAAATAGCATCTGAAGATGTGGGGGTTATACCAATACATTATGAAGGAGGGTTAGAATGAATAGAACTGAAAAAGTTATAGAATTAAAAAAACATATATTAGGTTTAGATGAAGAAGAAACACGATACAGAGCTGGACAAACATATAGTGATGTTGTAGTTGATGGTGAGAGTTTGTGTAGAGATGTATGACAGATTACAATAGAAAACTATATAGAATGGATTTTGTATGAAAATATTAGGAATAAACGCATTAAATCATGACGCTGCCATAACTATGATAGAAGATGGTGAGATTTTGTTTGCCGCTCATAGTGAAAGATATAGTGGAATCAAGAATGATCCAGATTTGAATCAGTCATTGTTTGCCGATTGTTATAGACTTGGCGGTAAACCAGATAAAGTTACTTATTTTGAACGACCATATCTAAAAAAGTTAAGACAATTACGAGCAGGTCAATACGGAGAGGTTTTATCTCGTAAGAATTTACCATCTTATTATCTACGAGATTTTGTTGGTAATGCAGAAATCGAATACGTCCAACATCACCAATCCCACGCCGCGGCAGGATACTTCACAAGTCCATACGAAGAATCAGCTATCGTAGTTATAGATGCAATAGGTGAGTTTGAGACGTGTAGTATTTGGTATGCGTGGGGAAGTCATTTTGAGAAACGATATACACTAAAATATCCAAATTCACTTGGATTGTGGTATAGTGCAATGACTCAACGATTAGGATTAAAACCACAAGAGGATGAATACATTCTTATGGGAATGGCTGGTTGGGGAACACAAGACCACAAACTAAAGAATAGTATTCGTGAAGATTTCTTTAATGACTCTGATAAACCAATAGATTTAAAGGACAATTTACATAGAGGTTGTTTAGATTGGAATCCCGAATACTACCCCGATGATGATAGTGATGATTGGAAATTCAATATAGCAGCTAATGTTCAATGGATATGTGAGGAAGAAATACAAAAGGTATTTGAATTAACAAAACGATTAGTTCCTGAGACTGATAATTGTGTTTATATGGGGGGAGTTGCACTGAATTGTGTAGCTAATTCGATTATAGCACGTGATTACTATCCTAACTTATGGATACTACCAAACCCAGGTGATGCAGGTTCATCACTCGGTTGTGCAGCATATGTATTCGGTGAACACGTGAATTGGACTTCACCATTTACAGGT
>Ga0207989_1000745_pt1 | contig 17447 bp, 16 predicted proteins | sample ETNtaG_7_FD_185777 | JGI IMG/M metagenome (GOLD analysis project Ga0207989, IMG submission 185777) | Marine microbial and viral communities from oxygen minimum zone, Eastern Pacific Ocean - ETNP201406SV65 (SPAdes) (version 2) | ecosystem: Environmental > Aquatic > Marine > Oceanic ... | reverse complement strand
AACCAATCAGTTTGTTTTTCTCTTTGTTTCATAATGTTATCAAACCAATCATGTGATAAATCTAATTCTCGTGACAACCAACTCAATGCTATATTATCTCGTGGATGACAACCACCACCATCTCCCATTCCACCAGACCAATATGATTCTGCCAGTATTCTTTTACTACCAAGTGCAAGTGCATTCATTACATCATCACAATTAGTATTTGGTAGTTTATGACACATTTCCATTACCGTATTTGTAAATGCTAATTTTGTAGATATAAAAGTATTATATGTAACCTTTATTAATTCTGCATTTTCGATAGTTGTTTTAAATACCGGAGCATGACTAATAGTTCTATAAAACTTTTCTGATTTATTGAGTGCCCAATCATCATCGTGACCAAATAACACAAATTCTGGATGAAGAAAATCTCTCATTGTAGTTCCCATTGCAATAAAGAAAGGATTATAACACAATTTAAAATATGGATTATCATCAATAATAGGTTTTATTTCTCTACGAATTGTTCCTGGTAAAACTGTAGAAATAATAATAACAACTTTTTTAACTTGTTGATGCCATATTTCTTCTGATAAATCTTTAATACCTTTTTTAAGATAAGTATAATCAAAATCCACTCGTTCATCTGGAAGTCTTGTAGTTCCTTCATATAATGGATCGTGTGGTGTTTGTATTGGAACAAAAATAATCTCTGATTCACCTACTACTTCTTCTACAGATTTAATTTCTATCTTACTTTTGTCTAAATGTTCTTGTGCCCATATTTCTTGATATTGTAATTTCTTTGTATCAATAATATCTTTAACTTGGTCTGAAGGATCATAACCTACTACTTTATGACCTCTCGATTCTATTGCTAATGCACATGGTAAACCAAGTTTTCCTAATCCTATAAAACCTATATTCATATTATCTCACCTATATAATGATTTAATTGTATTTATAATTAATTCTTTATTTAAATTGTGGGCGTTCCAATTATCTTCTCTCCCACCATATCTATAAAAATAATTTTGAGTCAATCCCAATCGTTTCACTTTAACATCTAAATTATTATCGGAAATAATCTCTAACACATAACTTCCTAACCCACCCGGTAAAAAGTGTTCTTCTAATGTAATTACTTTTTTATCTTGTATAACTTTACATAATTCTTTTTGATTACAAGGTATCGTATGTAGGTCAATTACACCAACTTTATCATCACAATATTTCAATGCTTCATCAGTCATAATACCTGTTGATATAAAATATCCGTCTATTCCCTCTTTCAATACATTAAATCCATTTGACAAGTCATCATTATCAGAGTATATATCTGGTCTTATATGTCTATCACATCTAACATAATTTGGTGTACTCATATTTACTGATTCTTCTGCCACTCGTCTTGCCATAACATTATCTGAAATACTATGTATTGTCATGTGTGGTAAAACTCTCATTATTGAAATATCCTCTAACATATGATGAGTTGGACCTGAATCGTCATAGCTATATCCACTACCAACACCTACTATTGTGATTGGTAGTTTCATAATTCCCTGTGATACTCTTATTTGCTCGTAACATCTCATGACCATAAATGTAGATATTGCATATACGAAAACTTTCTTACCTTCTTTAGCCAAACCAGATGCAAGTAAGATTGCCTGTTGTTCTGCGATACCAACATTAAAAAATCTATGTGGAAAATCTTCTCTGATTTTATCAAAAACTGGTGTACTCATATCAGCTACAACTATTATGATATCTTTATCATGATGCATCATTTTATATACTTCTGTAAAAAATGTATTTCTTTGACTGTCTGCTTGATTCAATATAGTACTTTTAGTATCTTTACCCATTTTGTATACTCCTTTGTAAATCTTCTCTTGACGCTTTCACATCTTCATCTTTAATTGGTGTTCCACCGTGCCAAAGTGGCTTACATGATAAATAATCAATACCGTATCCTTTTACTGTATCTGCAATTATCACCAATGGTTTTCTACTTCTACGAGAACGAATCCGTTTCAATGAATTATAAAGTTCTTCTAAATCGTGTCCATCTACTCGTTTAACGTTCCATCCAAACGACTTCCATTTATCTTCTATTGGTTCTAATTCCACAAGATCCTCTGTAAAATCTAAGGTACATTGATAGTTTCTATCAACAATGGCAACTAAATTATTTAAATTGTTATGTGATGCAAACATTGCTGTTTCCCAAACCTGTCCTTCATATAATTCACCATCACCTAACAAACAATAAGTTAAATGTAATTCCCTATTAAGTTTTGCACTTAATGCCATTCCTGAGGCCAATCCGAAACCATGTCCAAGTGAACCTGCTGATATTTCAGCTCCTGGAACATCACTCTGTAAGTGAACTCCAAATATCCCATCTTGTTGTGCAAATCTATTCATTTCTTCTTTATCAAAATATCCTTTATCTGCCAAAATACTATAAAAAATAGGACTTGCCTGTGCCTTACTTAATATAAATCTATCTCTTTCACTCCACTCTGGATTTTTAGGATCATGATTTATAAATCCACCATAAAATAATACTGTCATTATTTCTGCACAAGAAAGACAAGATGTAACATGGCCATCACCGGCCTTTATACACATTTCAAACATATCTTCTCTGATTTGATTTGTTTTTTTCTTTAAAAATTTCATATCTACATTCATACCACTTCTCCTATTTATCCATATAATATATATGGTTGAGATTTTTATTATCTCTTATTTTCATAACTCTCATACCTATAAATTTTAGAAGCCTGATTTTTTAAAATATCCAAATCTTGGCCACATACTACTGCACATCTTTCCATTTTTCCATCTTTAATTGTATCCTTAACCCAAGATTCACTAATTTTTTTAAAAACACCATTATTTACTATATCTTCTATTGAATGTTTAGTTGCATTTAGACTATCCTTACCACCAAATTCATCAAGTACATCCCAAAATTGTTTTGATGATTTACTATCTTTCACATATTCTCCATACATCCTATCATGTAACCATCCACAGGGAACTAAAAGTCCTTCTGCAGATAAATATAATTCCTTTTTAGATTGCACAAGACATTTTATTTTAACCTTATCAAGATAATCATCAAACGAACTTTCTTGTTTTATAATCTCATCAATCTTTTCCAATGATACATTTCTATACTTAGGATTATCTGGTTTCTCTAAATAGTACTCAACATTTCCTTTCTTATCTAAAACTTCTTGTTTCTCAATAATAGTGTGGTCTTTTGTTAAAAACCTTCCAGTCTTTTTAGAAGTAAATCTTTTGAATCCAAGTTCTTTCGAAAATTTTTCTATATCATCTACTTGATGTTCGTTATGCCGAAATACAAGAAATTCCCATATTGCCTCTCCACCACTTTTTATAAAGGCTTTAGCATTTCTAATAATTTTATTGTAATCTGTATATCTTCTGTAAATATGATTAGTATCTTCGTCCCCATCAATACTAAAGACAACATAACCATTATCACCAAGAACATCTGCCATTTCACTCCACCATTCTTCAGTTCTCGCTGAACCATTAGTATTTAATCCAATTTCCAAATCTGGATTTACTTCTCTTAACCACTTTATTACTGGTAGTACATCTTTTGACCAAATCGGATCACCATAAGTTCCACAAAAGAAAACTAACCTTAATCTTCTGATAAGTTCTTGTGGAAATATTTTTTTAATGTCGTCTAATGATAACTCACATATTGGTAAATCATCTACCGTTTTGCCACCATAAACATTTCGTGGACACTGTGGACATCCGGCACCACATTCAGTAGTTAATTCTATTTGACAAACTTCTATATCATTATAAGATACTATATTCATTCTTACATATCCTATCTTTTGACATTCACTATTCTTAAATTAGTATAATCTATTTTACTTTCATGTGAAAATGCCTGTATTATTAATTCACTTAAATATTTAGTTACTCCTATAAACATTCTATTTTCTGATTCCTTTTCATTATCTAAATCTAAATGTAAAAATGGATTTATATTTGTTTCTGTATATTTTTTGTGAGATAAATTTATAGTTTTATTATTATACTTTGTGGTTTCAATAACTTCTTTAATTTTAGCAATAACATCTATCTTTTCTATCATATCTTCTTTAAATAAATATCCATTAACAGCCAAACTCGATGCAAATATAAACTTATTAATATTATTCTTCTTAGCACAATTTACTAAATTAAATAAAATTTTAATATCCCTTTCAAGTGTATCAAAACTTCTAATTCTTGGATTTACCATTGGATTCCTTGAAGTAACCAAGTGAACAACGACATCGATATCATATTTATCAAAAACTTCAGTTACATGACTATTATAAACTAAATCTCCAGAATAAACATTTCCTCTCCCGCCACCTGTACCATGTAGAAATCTAATAACATTATATTTCTGTTCTTCCAAAAGTTTACAAAGTTCACTTCCGACCTTCCCCCCTGCTCCAGTTACTAATATATTCATATGATTAACATCTGGTTATTCATTTGTTATCGCCTCTAATTCTTTAAATGTTCTATCAATATGATAATGATCATTAATTAATTTATCATAATTATGTTCAATTATATCATCAACATCAGATAAAAATTTATTCATTTCTGGTTGACTCATTGAACATAATTTTTTTACTTCTTTTATTATTTTTATAATTCTTTTATACGGATGTTTTTCTTTATCGTATGATTCATCTATAAGTGGATGAAAAGTTTTAAACCCTTCTTTATGTAAATAATCTAATGTTTTATAATTCGCTACTAAAATAAATGGATGTTTATGAGCCATAGACTTCCATGTCAGTCCACCAAAATATTGAGTATCTTCTACACAATGACTTTCACTAACAAGAGAAAAAAATGTTTGTTCGTATGGCCATGCCGGTGATGTGTCAAAATGATTTGTTTTCCATTCATCAACGTCAATTATAGAAGGGGCCCTTAACCTTAATCTTTCTGCACATTCTAATAATTTATTTCGAGTTGTCTCTCCAATATTAAAATGTTCATTCATTTTGAAATTAAAATGTTCTTTACTAAATTCTGGATATGAAACCAACCCGTTATCAATAAGATTTTCATTCTCTAATAATGATAATAACAATAACCTATGCGGATGATGCATCCCCCTATTATAACATAAAAAATGTTTTTTTATTTTTTTATTTATATCTTTTTTAGCCAGTTTCCACTCCTTTTCATAATCAATATGTCTATACCCAGAAAATTCTATTATATGAAAATCTTTTTCATCTTTATATTTACTATTTGGTTTCCATTTATTAAATTGTTTCTTAGCAATCGTATTGGCCGTAACAAAAACAAAATTTGCTGGATTTATTTTTTTACTTTTTAATTCTTTATAAAATTCTTCAAATAAGTTTATATTAAGATGATTTACAGGAGATGCTTCGCTTGGTTGATATAAACAAATTATTGCCTTATTATCTTGAATTGCAGTAAGTGCCTTGGGACTAATTCCTGCAGTTAATGATTTAATCACATTAGGAGTCCCATCTGCATATCCTCCTAACCAACCACGAGAATCACCTAATGGTTCTAATAAGTAAATCCACTTAGAATCATAATCTTTCTTAGTTATATTTTTAACACTATTTATCCCCCAAGTAATATTATTTTTATTTAATAATTCTCCCCACCAAGGTGGTAGATATAAATTAAAAATTTTACCGTTTAAATGTTTTCTATACCGTGTTCCATTTGGCCTTAAAATATAATCCTTTTCACTGTAAAAATCATATCCAAATCTAAACATTTTGAATTTCCATACTACTAATAACTACACTCTCTGGTTGATTTAATATCCATTGAATAATTTCTATAACATATAATGGTTCTAAAGGTGTAACTTTAGATTTGTGTTTTAACATTTTTGTATTTATCTGTGCAGGTTCTAATGTTGTAACCTTTACAGGTTTATTTTTAGAAGATTGTAACATATTACTAAACTTTTTAAGAGATAACTTAGAAATATTATAAGTTAATCTATCATAATCTATACCTTTCCACCCACTTGAATTTGCAGCTGAACTACATATGTTAATAATATGTCCGCTTTTCATTTTTTTATAAAATTCTAAAGTTAAAAATGAAGCAGACAAAAAGTTACTTTCAAGGGTTTCATAAAAACCTTTTTCATACACCCCAGCACAGTTCAATACAACACTTGGATTATATTTATCCACCAATGTTTGTAAAAAATCTTTATCTCTTAAATCACCCTGTTCTCTTGAAATTGAAACAACATCATACGTTGTTGAAAAATATTTTACACATTCTTTTCCAACTCCACCACTAGAACCTATGATTAACATCTGTCTCATTAAATTAAATCCTCCAATTTACAAAAATTGCATTTAGGAAAATCTCCAAATAACCACTCTCCTCTGCCATCATTTCCTGGTGAATTATCATAAAATCTAAACCTTCGTTTTCCGCCTAAAAAGTCCCGTTCAAACGAAACAAGTTCTTCAACTGTATTTACATCCGCGTGATCATAATTGACATCTCCATCAAATACTTCCTGAATACAACAATCCCACACTATATATTTATTTTTACTATTGACTGATTCATAAATACTATATACACACTCCGTTAACGATAGTCCTACCAAATAATATATATCATATTTACTGTTATCCCATTTTTTAATGTTATAATGAGTTTTATCGAACCAAAATTCTTGTGCACTATCTTGATCCGTGTAAAAAATATCAAAATCATCTTTTAATTCTACAAATTTAAGAAGTGTAATTAAATTAGCAATTCTATCTTTTGTATATGGTTTAAAAATTTCATTTTTAAGATTATTCAAATGGTCAATACTACCTCTGAAAAAATCAACTACAATTAAACATTTTTTCATTTATCATACCCATCACTCATTTTAGAAATAAATCCATGTTCTTTCATATTAAACATATCATTTATAAAACTACTAATTCTTTTACCCTGTACTTCATCCTTGTATATATACACCATATGATTAAAATTATATAATAAAATATCTTCCATGCGTCTATACCAATCATCCATCTCTTCAAGTGTCATTGAACACAATCTACTAACTTCTTTAAATAATAATTCCAATCTTTCTGGAAAAAATTCCTTTTCATCATATGACTCATCAATAAATGGATGAAATGTTTTAAATCCCATTTCCTTTAATATTTTTAAACTAAATCTATCACCTAAAATAAAAAACGGCTGCAGAGTAAGAATTGGCTTATATGTTTTATCATCTAAATATGGGAAACTATCATAAGATGATGATGTAGATATATTAAAATATGAAGAAAAATGTGCAATTAAATTAATATCATACGTATGTACTAAATTATTAGCATGTTCAAGTATTGAATCAGTACAACAAGGTAACACATCTATCATTTTTTGTACAGACCTGTCATCATATACAATAGAGAGTTTCTGTAATATTTTTTTTAATTCTGAATCAACAACTGGTAAATTTTTCTCTCTATATCTATCATAACAAGTATAAGAATATATTCCTTTTTTTAACAAATCATTTTTTAACAATAAGTAAAATAATCCACTTCTATGATCTCTAAAAGTTCCATTAAAACAAGAATAATGAAAAAGCCTCTTATGTTTTTTATTTTTAAAATAATCAAATAACATCATCACTAATTTTTCAAGACCATGATTAGAGGTATAAAATTCTGTTAAAGGGAAATTATATTCTAATATTGGAATTTTCTTAATATTAGAATCCATTGGAAATCCACTGGCCTTATTATCATTTTTGGCATTTGGATTGGCCTGGCACGTTAATATTCCAATATACGCAGTAGGAAGATTAAATTTTTCATATAATTGTAGTAATTTAATCTCCACATCTTTATAAAAACGGGGATCTCCTTTATCAGTTATAAAAATTAATATCTTTAATATGCCATGCTGTATATCATGTAAATTATTTGAATCTAATAAATACTTCTCTATTTCTAAATGAACATCTACTATACTATATAATGCCATCACCGCAACATATTTTTCTGGTGAATCAGTAAAACTTATATCATCACATATTTTTAAAAACTTTTTAAGAGAATTTAAATCTTCATTTTTTTTAGAATGTATTATTTTAAATTTCATGTTCTAGAAATCTCCATATTTAACTTATTAAGAAATTTATTTTTTTCCATAGGAGCAACTTTTCTATAAAAGTGATAATAATTATGCTTCAAAACATCTTCTATTGACCAATACCATTCATGTATTTCTTCTATTGATTTATTACAAAGTTTATTTATTTCTTGTTCTATTGCCAAAAATCTTTCGCCTCTACTAGATATATTATCATATGATTCGTCAATAAATGGATGAAATGTTTTAAATCCATATTCTTTAAGTTTTTTAATTGTTCCCTTATTAGACAGCAAAATAAATGGATGAAAATTCATTATTGGTTTTAATGTTTTTTCCGTAAAAAATAAAGTATCTCCATCTCCATGGCTTGTATCAAATGTAGATTCATTTACAATACTAAAATAAGATTTAAAATAATGATCTACAAATAAACTTATTGACATTGGATTTTGTGGTAAAGTCCACTTATCAAAATCTAAAACCAGTGGCAATAGCTTTTTAAAATCATCAGAACAATCTATATATGATTTTAATAAATTATCACTTAAAATACCAGAAATATGATCATCTTTTAAATATTCACTACCTTCTGCCCACATTTTAATTAAAAAGTTCGTTTCATCCGGGAAGGATACCAATCCCTTATTTAATATATTATTTTTAAACAAAGATAATGCCATTAATGCTCTATGGGTCTTTGGTAATCTTGTATAACATAAATAATACTTACTTCGTATTTCATCTCTACTTCTATTAAATTGATTCTTAATTAATACATCATCAGTATGGTGTAAAGCATATCTATACATAGTATTTATATTATACATTTTAGTAATTAAATTAATTTTAGAATCTATTTTGCTATTTTCTAATAAAATATTTTGATCACAATAAATTACATTTTGAAATGGTATATTTTTAATCTTTAATTTAGATTCAAAAATTCTTAATAATTTCTCATTTAATATACCATCAGTATATCTACTCGGCTGTTCAAACCCATAATCTACAAATAATTTAGCCTGTCCTGTCTTTATATGTTCTAAAGCTGTATCAGAAATAAAATCTAAAAATGAACTATCATCATACTGCATTGACCAAGAATTTGTTCCAATCGAATGTGCAAAATTGCGAGTACATACTGGATAAATATATCTTTCATTATTAATATCAGAAACCAATTTAATATCAACATTTTCACCTTCCAAGTGTTCCCCAAGAACAAATCCAGTATTACATGGATTATATTCAAATGAATAATATTCAATACAATTATCTATTACAAATTTTTCTGTTACTTTAGTTTTTCTTTTTTCTCCGTGATCTCCACTGGATCCAAGTTTATCAAGCCCAATTATCAATTCTTTATCAACCATCCCAATTCTCCAAGTGCCCATCTTTCGTCAATCTTCGTGGAACTGTATCTAAATGTCCATACTGAATTGATCTTAGATTTTCAGGACGGGCCTTGGAAAATCCCTTACCACTAAATTCTATCATGTGTAAAAGATACATTTCTCTCATTTTTTTATATCTAAATTCCTGACTACTATTTTTTTCATAACCACTTGGCCAGTTATCACGAATCCATCCATCTGTGTGTCTATCACAATGTTTAGCAACCGGAAAGTGAACATTAATCATATTCATTCTATCTGGTTTTGCACAATTATGTTTATCACAATACATTCCCGTCATATTTAAGTTTTCTGTAAAAAATTCCTTAGTAATATAAATTTTATTATTGTGAAGATCATCAACTCCTTTATTATCAATAATAGTTGGAAATTTTAAATTTTCTATTACAGAATCACACGCGTATACTGTTATCCAACTGTCTCCCATCACTTCATATTTAAAATCGTCATCAAATAAATATTCTCGTATGTTTTTACATCTATCTGGTAAAACTATAAACTGATCAAGAAAGAAAAAATTTACCCATTTACAATTATTTTTTAATCTATATAAAGAATTATTTATTATTAAATCATCTTGTAACATATACCACTTACTGTCAGGCACTTTAGCATATTGTTTTGCTTCTTCTGTTAAATTTTTCTCATTTGGATGATAACCATAAGCATAATCCCATTCAAATAATTTTACTATACCCGAATCAATATATTCTTTAAGAGTGTTTAATCCACGATCCCATTTTATTCCATTAAATCGTGGAGAACTTTCCAAATACTTATCAACTTTATCATTAAAATATAGATGAAATTGATCCACTCCCAAATTTTTATGATAATCAATCCACATTTTCACGTTAGATACATCATGCCAAAAAAACGTAGATAAAATAATTTCAGAATTAAAATCTTCAGAATAGTCATATAAATGAAATTTCTTTTTCTTATCCTTATATAAAACTTCAATGTCTAAATTTTTTACTTTACTATGTAAATTAATATCACCTATTACTAAACCCCACTTATCATGTACCCATTGTCCTCCTCTATTTGGATCAGATGCTGTCATATATTCTATATTCAAAAATTTATTATCATTTAATGTTTTAATTTTGATTTTATTAAAATCTATTTTAAAATCTGGATACTGCCGTGAAAAAAATGAAACCCTACCATTATTCAATATAATATCATAAAATAAATAGTTATTATGTGGTCTACCAATACTCTGATCATTTTCCTTCAAAATCATATTTTGTGGAATATAATAATCTATTATATTATTATCTATATGTTTCATCACATATCCCTTTTTACTAATATAGGATTATCAATTGGCCAATCTATACCTATCATCTCATCATTCCATTTTACTACATCTTGATCCATCCAATCTATATAATCTTTCGGATAAGATTGCATATAATGAAATACACATTCATCTGTCAAACATAAATGTCCATTTACAAATCCTGCTGGAATTAAAATTCCAATATGATTTCTATCCGAAAGTATATAACCTTCCCATTTTAAATAATTTGCTGATTCTGGCCGATTATCTACTACAACTTGATATATCTCCCCATATACACTATGAACATATTTCCAAGTAACTGAATCTCCATGCAATCCTCGAAGAACATTTTTTCTTGAACGAGTAAACTTTGATATAGTCCACTCCATTCCACTTGGTAATACATCCCACTCTTTATCCCAAGTTGACCACATTTCACCACGATAATCAAACCAAGGATCAGGTTTTATTATTTTTACTTCTGGAAAAACTTTAGAAGTTTTTATTTCTACTTTAAAATCACTCATTAAAATACTCCTTTATAACATTACAAATATAATCTACCTTTGATTCTTCTAACTCTATGTAAGATGGTAAACAAACCCCATGTTCATATTAAAACAATTACTTTAATCTTATCCATTAGTACAAACAAAAGTTATTTTATAATCATCCAATGTAGCATTCTCATTATAATCAGAATTAGAAACTATTTTAGAAACTTTAATATTATATTTTTCCATTAAATCTACTAACAGCTTAGGTGTCCATGTAGTACCATCAATACTATAATCAAATTCATCAACCAACTCTTCTAAATGATATACTCTAATATTATAATTCATCTTCAAATGTGAAGTCATTGGATCAAAATCTGATGTACAATTCATAATATATTCACCACCTGTAAACCCAGAAATAATTCCTTTAGTAAAATTTTCTGGATTATCTTTAAAAACTGAGGCTCCATTAAAACAATCAAATATAAAAGTTCCCCCATCTGATAGTAACCTAGCAATAGATTTAAAATACTTATCTAACTCTTCTAAATCTAAAATATGATTTACAACATTAAACATACTGATAATAGTATCAAAATTATTATCTTCTTTAAAATTATTTATATCCGAATGAATACATGAAACATCATTATTATCATTAAATTTATCATTTGCAAGTCTTATCATTTCTTCAGATAAATCTATTCCATAAAAAATTCTTTCATGTTTATATAAACTTTCTAAATGAGTTCCAGAACCACAACCAACATCCAATAACTTATTAATATTTGAATTAGTTTCTATAAATTCTGATTCTGTAACATAATCTTTCCCATTGTAAATATCATCATAATATTTTACTATTTTACCGCTATACATTATAATATTTCCTTATAACATCACATATATAATTAACCTTATCTTCTTCCAACTCTGGATAAGATGGTAAACAGATACCATGCTCATATGCATAAATTGAATTTGGAAAATCTACATCATCACCACATTCTGAATAACAAGGTTGTTTGTGTAGTGGATAAAAAACTGACCTTACTTCTATTTCATTTTTCTCAAATACTGTCATCAAGGCTTCAACTGGTTCTTCACACATTATTACAACTCGGAATGGTACATGATTAGACTTAGAATTATTAGGTTCTATTATTCTAAGTCCATCAATATCTTTAAGTCTATCTTTATACATCTCTAATAATTTCAACTTTCTTTCAATAATATGGTCTAACTTATTCAACTGAACCAACCCTATTGCCGAGTGGATATCAGTAATTCTAAAATTATATCCAATTTCTGGATGAACAAATGAACCCCTGTTTAATCTACCTTGATTTCTCAAATACATCATACTATTATTTATTTCTTCGTCATTAGTAATAACAAAACCACCTTCACCAGTAGTTATAGTTTTATCTGCAAAGAATGAAAAACATCCCACATCACCAAATGTCCCACAATGTTTACCATCCCATTTTATACCAACTGCCTGACAAGCATCTTCTACCACTTTTAAATTATTTTGATGTGCAAATTCCATAACCTCATCCATATTAGCAGACAGACCAAATAAGTGAACAGGCATAATAGCCTTTGTTTTTTCCGTTAAAACTCGTTCACAATCATTTACATTAATTTGTAAATCATCTATATTGATGTCTACAAATACTGGTTTTGCTCCACACATTTCTACTGCATTTGCCGAAGCAATAAATGTAAAATCTGGAACGATTACCTCATCACCAGGGCCCACATCAAGTGCTCTCATTCCCAAATATAAAGCTAGCGTACCATTTTGTGTGAATACACCATAATTAGAATCCATAAGTTCTAATAACTTTTCCGAAAACTCTTTTGATTTAGGACCTTCCGTTATCCAATTTATATCAAAACAAGATTTAATTGCCTCGTATTCTTCATTTCCAATGTATGGTTTAAATTGTTTAATTTTCTTCATGTTTGATACCCCACTCTCTGGATAATTTTTTCAATTCAATTATCTCCTCCGTCTTTATTAATAAAAGTCATCATCTATCCCCAATTGTATATCCAAGTGGAAATGCATTTCTAAACTTATTCGATATATTATTAACAATAAACTTATATCCCTTGATTAATTCTTCTATTCCATCATCCAATGAATATTTTGGTTTCCATCCCACCGATTCAATTTTTTCGTTAGATACAACATAATCTCTTTTATCTGGATCTTTATAATAATCTGAAAATGTAACTGCAAAATCAGGAACAAATTTAGTTATTTTATTAACCAATTCTTCTTTGTTAATATTAGAATCACTTAACCCAACATTAAAAATTTCACCATTATATTTATCATAGTTATCTATCATAAAATTAAAAGTATGCGCTACATCTCTAACATGAATATAATTTCTAACTAAATCTTTCTCAAATACAGTAATATACTTATCTGTTATTGCCTTATAAACAAACTCATTTACTAACAAATCTAATCTCATTCTTGGTGATATTCCAAATACAGTAGCCAATCTAAGTATAACAGCATCAGAATTATTTTTTAAATAATCTTCGGCATTACATTTTGTAATACCGTAATGACTAATTGGATTTAATAAATTTTCCTCAGTATATATTTTTTCAAATTTGCCGATCCCATATCCACTATTAGAATTTGGATACAAAACCATTTGATTTTTCGATATATTATCTACTATATTTTTTATATGAATAAAATTTACATGGGTTGCTAATTGTTTATCTCTATCACATGCGGGAAACCCCACTATTGCTGCTAATGGTATAACAATATCAGATTTTTTCAATTCCTTAATTAATAATGATGTATTACGTACATCACCATATACAAAATTAAAGTTTTTATCATTACAAACTTCAAGTAATGATAATTGATTATACATCAAATTATCATAAACAGTAACATTATAATTTTGTCTCAATAATTTTGGAACTAATATTGATCCTAAATATCCTGCTCCTCCAGTAATTAAAATTCTCATATTAACTTCTTCTCCTTTATAAAAGGTAATAGACAATCATAAAAAAATTTATCCCAGGAATGTCTATTCGGGTGGTGGGCTCCCGCCCTCTTATCAGATCCTTTTAAATGATAATAATAAAATGGACAATTCTCTGTTATGTATTCCAAACACCCACCAAAGTCTGTTCTTTTACTTGTATATGACCACCACCTACTCCAATCAATTTGATCAAAATATATTTTTATATGTGGATAAAGATCACTCATTAATTGTTTATTTCTATAATTTGGCCCTGTAACATACTCATATTGACCTTTCCACTTTTTATCATTCTCTATTTTTACACATAGTTCGCATCTACAATAAAATGATGTCGAAAATTTAGAACTCTTATTCCATACGAATTCATCAAACACATCAGGATCATCATTTTGTGGTCCTCTTTTTGAGTTTAACGTAGAAAAAAATACATAATCAATATTATTACTTTGTAGAAAAAATTGTAAATTTACTATATATTCATATCGTGTAATAATTAATTCTTCAACAATGTTATCAGCTGTACCATTTTTTAATAACCACTCCAGTTTTTCATTTGTATGTAATCTAGCATACCAATTCTTTCCATCATAACTAAGAACATAATCATACATTTTTTCTTTATTAAAAATTGATTCAATCTCTTGATTTCCCCCACCTCTATAACTTTTTATGGAGTATGCTTCACCACAGTCCTTCAATAAATGTAAATTCTTTTCTATTTTTTTAATTTCTACATCTGATAAATTTAATGGAACATCCCAAACCTCTCTATGTGGCCAATTTACTATTACTTTTATATCTGACCTCGCAACTCCATCCTTTAATAACTCATTCACCTTATATAAAATAGACCTGTATGGCCAATCAACTCCAGCACCACTGGTACCAAAATTATAAACTTTTCCTATTTTATTATCATTAATATAATTTCTTAATTCTGTACTCCAAGTTCCAGTAAATTTATCTTTAAAATCTCGGCATGGATCATTACTGAAACTATCCCCAGATGTAACAACGTATTTCATAACAATTTTTTTTTCTTTAACTGATATAATAACATATCATCAATAACCGAATCATCACTTTTAGATTTCCATTTATTTATTCTTTTATAAATATCAAAATTGTGCAAACATACTTCATTTAATTGCAATTTAAGTTTTAAAAGTTCTTTTTTATTTAATTTTGATAATCTTAAAATTTCATATTTTAACATCGTCAACCTCTTATTTATATCAGGTTCACTATCGTAAGATTCATCAAAATATGGTTCAAAAGTTTTATATCCTACTGATCTTAAAACTTTCAAAGGCTCCTTTGGTCCAAACATAAAAAAGGGAGATCCCAAAAGAATTTCCTTTTGAGTTGCCTCTGATATTGAACCATAACTTAATCCACTTTCTCTTCCAAAAGAAGGATCGTATTCCTTTGAATCAAAACAAACAGAAAAATGTGTATCATGATAATAAGTAGTTAATGCAGAAATTCCACTGGATTTATTAGAAATTGTTTCTACAACTCTACCATCATTTTTAACAAAATCATGGGCGGCCGGCAAATTCTTATTTGAATGATCCAAATAAACACCATCCTCCCTGTAAGATATATAAGAATTATTTTGAAAATTATTTTTAGTAAAATTATAAAAATCTTTTCTAACTCCACTACCTCTGTTTATACAACAAACGTATAACTTATCTGGATTACTATATAGTTTTTGTTCTAAATAACTTTCAAATTCAGTTACATCAATATCATAATTATGTTGATGTGAAATTACACCAGCTCCAATAAAATTTATAAAATTAAATCTATCTGATTTAGGTATATTTTTATTATCATACTGTTCATCAAACGCATAATTATTTGTAATAATTACTACTCTATTTGGTGATATACCAGATTTGGAAAATAATATTTTATAATCTTGTAATGTATTAACACTTAATGTGCATTCTGCTAGTTCATGGATTACAAAATATTTATAATCATCTTTAAATTGTAAAATAAAATTTTCAAATTCTTTAAATTGTTCATCTGTAATATTTGGAATGATACTATATGGTGGATTTTTAGCAACTAAATTCCAATTCCACATAAATGGCCATTGAAGTGGAGTTTTATTTGGTAAAATTTTAAATATTTTACCATAAAGATTATCTAAAGTATTTTGAAGTTTTTTACTATAATATCCGTCCATTCTAAAACACCTTTACATTATATTTTTTCTCAAACTCCACACCATCAATATACGAATTCACTATTGGCTGTCCTTTAATATTCAAACTTGTATTTAATACCATAGGACATCCTGTTTTCTTGTAGAACTCCTTAATGAGTTTATAATAACCTGGATTATCATCTTTATTCACGGTCTGAACTCGTGAAGTGTTATCTATATGACATATTGCTGGATATTTATCTGGAAACTTACAGGGTGCAGTAAATTGCATGAATTGAGATTTCTTAACTGGCATATCAAAGATTTCGTGTGCGTGTTCCTCTAATACACTCGGTGCAAATGGACGAAACTTCTGTCTGTGTTTTATCTTATTCACTCTGTCCTTAATATCATCACCACGTGGGTCTGCCAGTAGAGAACGATTACCAAGTGCTCTCGGACCAAACTCGGCCTTTCCGTTTGCCACACCAACGATATTTCCTTGTAACAACTCATCTAATACTTTCTTTCTTGGATAACGACCTGTAATCTCATAACCTGTAAATGGTGATGTCCAATTCACGTGTTCCCCATAAACATATGCTGCACAACCGAGTGATGAACCTGCATCACCTGGGTTTGGTAGTATCCACAAGTTAGGATAATGGTCACGGGCTATGATTGAATTAGCTACACAATTAAGTGCAACTCCACCCATATAAACACAATTATCAGTCTCGGGAACTAACTGTTGTGTCAATTTAAATACTTTCTCAATTTCTTCTTCACATATCCATTGAACGTTTGCTGCTATATTAAATTTCCAATCATCACTATCATCATCTGGAAAGTATTCGG
>Ga0207989_1000740_pt1 | contig 17502 bp, 22 predicted proteins | sample ETNtaG_7_FD_185777 | JGI IMG/M metagenome (GOLD analysis project Ga0207989, IMG submission 185777) | Marine microbial and viral communities from oxygen minimum zone, Eastern Pacific Ocean - ETNP201406SV65 (SPAdes) (version 2) | ecosystem: Environmental > Aquatic > Marine > Oceanic ... | reverse complement strand
CATATCCTCTCTTACTGAAATACTGGTTTCGTTTCTTTTTAAAGAAATCTATTATTTTTACTCCGTCTGAATAAAATTCTACCATATCACCCTTAGTACAAAACTCCACCCCACCATTTTCTTTCACAATTTCTAAAAAGTTTGTCTTTAATCTATCTTCCAACATCTCATCTAAATATAGTTGGTCGGCCTCCTTAATACTTTTCGTATACATCACCCTCAAATATTCTTGTAGAACTTCATGCATGCTCGTGCCAAATAAAGTGTATATATTATCAGTAAATTCTGTTAGTTTATCTACATAATTAAGTTTCCACATATAAGGACATTTATCCCACTGTGAAAATTGGCTATACGATATGGACTTTTTCTTAGACATAGTAGATCTTACGAATTTTTAATGTAAAAGTCAAGACAATTTATTCTTAACTGATTCTTTTGGTAGTGCCCCTACAAACCTATCTACTTCTACTCCATTCTCTTCAATCACCGTAGTCGGTACTGACCTAACATTATATTGTGAAGTTAAAGTTTGATTTTGGTCTATATCAATAAACTGTACTGAATAACCTTCACTTACCACTTCGTTCATAACTGGTTTAAATGCTTTACACGGTCCACACCATGTGGCCGTAAAATATTTTGCTGTTCTCATAACTTGTCTCCCCAAGTTGTCCAGAGTAAATCTGCGATTGTATCCGCCACCATATCTGAATACCTATCATCTACACTATGTAAATCTGATATGTAATGTCCGAATAGATGTCGGGCTTGATATACTGGATCACAATCCACTTTCTCTGGGTTTGTATTTATTCTTACTTCATTAAGTGGGTCTGTATAATCACACGGGTCTGTATCTAATGCCGGTCTGATTATTGTTGGTTGTGGTATTTTATAAGTATTACATAACCTCATAAACTCAGATTCCACCATTTTATACTTACTTTCTATTTGCATTACTATTCCCAAATCCTTGCTAATCTACGAATGAAACCTAAAGTAGCTCCGAACCCAAATGCTATTCCTGCTATTTGTAACTCACCTAAATACATTGCTATTGAAGCTAATAAATATGATGTAAATCTGAATACACCATATATTGAAAATTCATTCTGTGAATTTAGTTTTTCTTTTCTTGTCATTTATTTACCCCATTTACCATTTTTTACGATTGTGGCCATTATTCCATAGTTGGATACATCAAGAAATGCATCTTCTAATGGTTCATCTTTAACTGCACTTTCTCGATTGTTCATCAATAAAGTTTTAACTCTCTGCAATTTATCATTCATTCTGAACCATAAACCTGTAAGTGATAGTTTCACTTCTTCTTTAGTTTGTAATTGTGTTCCAACTGAAATGTTACCTGGACCATAATCGTGTTGTTTGTGTAAGAACAATTCATATTGTTCTCGTTGTAATCTACGAAACTCTGCTGTCATCTGAGGCCATTCTTCTTCCATTTGTTGAACAACGGGTTTATCATCTGACAAAGTTTCATATGTTATTTTTTTATTTGATTCTTTTATTGGTTTTGACATTTTCTTTCCTCATTTTTTTATTCTGTATATGGTGTTTTTACTCGATTCTTTTAATACATCAGGCATAACATAACTCCTTTATAATGTTTGTAAATGAATTGACCATTGTTTGAGATGAAAGATGTTCTTCTGCTAATCTTCTATTAACATTCCCCATTTTATAATCATATCCCTTCATTAAGTCAATCATATCATTTTTATTATCTATATAAATTTTCCTTGCCCAACCACAACAATTTCTATATAACAATTTTTTAAAATTGTTTTCATCAACCCAGCCGTCTGAAAATCCATCTTCTACATTAGAACTTATTCCAACCGTTCTTAATTCGTTCTTGTTTTTAGGACTGTTATGACCAAATACTAAGACAGGTTTACCCATTGACATGGCCTCATATACACTTCTACCATACCCCATTACGAAATCCGACTCTTCGATTTTTTTTGTAACATCTTTCTCTATTACTTTCCAATAATCTAATTCTATATTTAATTCTTCACACGCTTCATGTACAAACTTTTGTGGTTTAAATCTATTATGATATAAACATTTTTTTGGTATTTTATTTAATAATTTATTACTCTTAAACTTATTTAAATCTATACCATTTAAAATAAACATATTTGCTCCTAAAACATACATAGACCGTCCAGATATTGTTATATGTTTATCATGAGGAAAATAAGGAATAGAACTATTTACCATACTGCTGTGACTTACAAATATTGTATTTTTGCCTATTCTTTTTGCAATATCTTCTTGACTTGTATGGTGTAACAAAACAACATCATACTTTTTATTAAAAATTGGATGGCCGGACAGAGGTCTCTGGTCCAATGAAAAAATAACATTGGCATACCGACTAACATCTTTAACATATTCCTCGTTTGAAATAAAATATGGACTGTCACTAATAAAAACTACATCAATATTAAACTCACTCAATCCTTTTATTAATTCATATGCCCAAGTAGTTACTCCTGTATAATGATTAAGGGCCAATATAAATAATATATTTATCCTCATATTTATCTTACTTCATCTACTATACCGTATTCTAAACATTCTTCCGAAGTCAAATATGTATCTTGTTTAGAAACTTCTTCCCAAAAATCTTGTGTCTTTTTTGTAACATCACCTAAAATACGATTTATATTTGTTTGTAATTTTTTCATATGGTCGGCTCCTTTTATCACATCTGAAGTTTTACCAACCTCAAACGCCGAACCTTCATGAACCATAACCGTTGAGTTTTGAGTCATTGTTCTTTTACCTGTTCCACATGCCAATATTACTGCGGCTGCTGACATACAGGCCCCTACACAATGAGTATTTACTTTTATTGGTAACGAATTGAAATAATCAATCGTTCCTAACATGGCGTAAACATCTCCACCATAAGATGAAACAACTAAATTTACATCTTTCTTTCCACCACTATATTCAATGAAATTATCAAATCTTGTCATGACGGAATATAATTGATCTGTATCTATTTCATAAGTTAAATACATAGTATTACTACCTAAATTGATACCCCATTCTAACTGTTTGAATAGTATTTGTGTTTTTGTATCCAATCCTGGCATATCTGCATAATGTACTTTCAATAACCTTTCCAGGTCACGTTGTTCTGACATACTTTCTCCTATTTTTTAAAGACGAATATTGGTTCATATTTATAACCTGCACCCATCACACTTGATAATGTTAATTGTAATGTATCTTCTTGAGCAAAACCCAACTCTTTTGAAATCTTTACTGTTTGTTCTTCTATAAATTTATACTTTGGTGTATTTGCGATATTATATAACATATAACCGCCTTCTTTTAATCCGTAATAACAATTCTCTATTGTCTTTCTCAAAAACCCATTCACCCACTCATCTTGAGTAGGGAACTTTTTATAACTTTGTGTGGACTCATCGGAATACTTTTCCGTGTCGAAATAAGGTGGTGAAGTAAAACACAAATCGAGAGATGATTTGTTTGGAAGATATTCTTCACTTCCTTGTTTATATATATCAACTTTTTTCTTTATATACGAGAATTCTTCGCTCATCTGCAATAAACCTTTATAGGTCTTTGAAGATGGTTCAGTTCCTATGTAATGTTTGGTGTTGGATGATGAAAGAAATCCAAGTAACCTTCCACCCCAACCACAACTCATATCCCATATTACTCCATCTCCACCAAACTTCTCGTAGATTAGTTTTGCCGCTGTCGGTCTGAAATTGGATACTGCTTGGACACCTGAATATAACTTCAAAGATTGTCGTAGTCTATTTTCGTGGAACTTGTTTCTCTCTCCGTTTGGGTCCTCACCTTTATAATGTTTCTGTTCCCAATTCCAACACTTTGTAATAACTGACTTGAATATCTTATCATCGTTAAATGCTTGCATCGGTGATGTTCTTGAATGTCCACATTGAACTGACCAAAAGTGTGGAAAGTATGACCAAGCTAATCTTAAACAATGCATAGTTTGGACTATCTGATTGTCAATGAATATTGTATCGACATCAAACTTTTTGAGTTTCCTCATATGTTCGTGTTTTTCTTCTTCACGAATTGTGTAGTGGGGAAATCCATGACGCCTGTAATAATCGAATATGACATCTACACCATATTCTCTATCTACTACATCTATTGAATTTGTAACCCTTTCAAACTCTAAATCTCTCTCATCTATATCAATGAACTTACCGAGAGTTTGATAATTTACTCTTGTCATTAGGGTAGATTTAGTTTCTTGATTTCCTTTGGTTCTACTCCGAATTTTTGGAGTATAGTTTTGAGGTTAGCCTTGTTCTGTTCGGTTGCATAAAATACTTCTAAATATTCATATGCTTCTTTAAGGCTTGATTCATAGTATTTTGCTACTATTTCTAATAACCACTTTTCATGTTTCATCTTCTTTTTTCCTTTAACATACTTTAACCATTCTTTCTTCTTTGGGAGAACATTGGTGTATAACTTGTATAACTCTTTTGGTTTAAGATTGTATCTCTGAATTTCATTTACTACATCAACATATTCCATCTTCATAGATAGAAATCTATGTATCATATAGTTAGACCACTGCTTCTTCTCTGTTTCGTTTAGAGAATCCCAATAACCTTTTGTTTGTTTTTGTGTAATGTGTGTGATGTGGTCAAATAAAGTTTTCATTATTTCCTCGTAATAACCATTCTGTGTCTGATAATCTTTTCTTTCCTCTACTAATAAGTAGTTGCATTTCTCCGTCAGATAGATTATTTTTTTCTAATGTTCCACCAAGTTTATTCATCAAAATCTTCAAAAATTCATCATTAAATTTTGTGGTATCAATAGTTGAATCAACTTCCCATAGACCACCAACCACATCACTAACATCTCCACCATCAGGTTCAAATTTTGGAGTTTTAAGTACATTATTGATATCCAATTCTTTAACTTTGGTTGCCAATTTAGAATCAAATTGATAAGTTATAGTTCCAACAGTTACATGCCAATCATTTATAACCTCATAACTACAACCGAAGAATTTTTTTTGTTTATTTCCAATTTTTAAAAATACATCATTACGACCATTCCAAAAAGTTTCAATTCCAAATTTAAAACAACATTCTCGGATAGCCTGTAAAAATAATTGTTTTACATCACTCGAAGAATATAAAATAAAATTAAAAATATTGGGACCTTCTATCCAATATGCCATTTTATCATCTTCTATATTATCTGGATCTTCATAAACTCTTACTATCGGATATTTTATTCCCCCATTAAAAAATGATGAAATATCTAATTTACTATTTCCAAAAAAAGATACAATATGTTTTTTTGATGAAAATTTTATAATCGTAGGAGAATTTATATCAATTAAGTTTCCATATTCCCAAAGAGAAGAATATATATCAAGTGTAATATCATCAAAATCAACACATTTAAATATCATAACCACTCCTTCGTGGATAAATTATAATTTTCAAATAATTCTTCACCCTCTTTAATATCTCTATTTGATATAAATTTATATGTTTTACTTATTTTTACATCTATATTATGATCATCAGAATGGTTTTGGAACGACCATAAGGCTGACCAATGAAAATCTCCAAAATTAAACCCTTTAGAAGTATATAAATATACATCACCACAATCACTATCCCACTCAAACGAAGATGATAAATCAACAATTTTAGAACCAAGGTGGGGCTGATGATCAATAATCCATTTTACTGTTTGTCTTGGAAGTACTTTTATCTTTTCCCAGGAAACCCTACTACGAACACTTCTGTCTGCCGAATCATAAATACTTGTATATCTTGGTATATCACGAATAGCAAACATACCAACTCCATCACATATATTTGATGGTTTTGGTCTTGCCCATATATGATTTTTATACCAATCTAAAATATATTCTTCATTAGTCATATATTACAACTTTAATTGGATTTACACGTTTAGTATATCTATATGGCCAATCTACAGCAGGACATAATGATACAGAAACTATCAAATCAATATAACTTTTAAAAGTTATATAATCACCAACTTTGGCATCAGATTTAGCCCACTGAAAAAATCCATTTTGTTTTGACTTAACTTTTGTAAATAAATTTATAGTATTATCATTTAAATTTTCTTCATACAAACCAAATTCGTGGATACTTTCAAGAAAATTAGTCTTACAACTTCTACCATTTGGACCAGTATTTTCTCTGTCATCACAATATCCAGTCAAAAAATGATGAAACCACCCATCTTTAGTTGATTTATATTTAGTTTCATCTACACACTCCATAATAACCTCTCGTATTTTATAATCAGACCACAATTTAGATCCTTTAGTAATAAACAGGCCGTTCCTAAATAAAGTATAATGCATACTAAGAAATTTATTTTTTGGATTCTCCTTGCTCCAAAAGGCCACATCTAATATTTGTTGTCCTGCCAACAACTCAAATTTGAAATTGTGATTTTCTGGAACTACAAATGCAAATCCATCTCTCTCAACTATATACTCATTGGTCATAAACCACTTCTTGTTCTTTATGAATCAAAAAGATACCACCTGAGAGTAATCCTAAACCTAATAATTGATATACTGATGGTGCTGTGTCTAAAAAGAAATAAGCAATTATTACTGCAAAGAATGAACCAAAACAAAGTTCACCAACTCCTGCGTTACTGGCCCCAATGTATTTAATTGCTGTCCAATAACATAAGTATGCAATATAACTGGCCACGATAGCAATATAGAGAATTGCCAATAGATTATGAGTGGTTAATTGTGAGATTGTGGTTGCTGGTGATTGTAGTAATGAAACATAAATGAACACTTGTAGAAAATCGTAGAACACAATTGTAAGTGGTTTATATTTCTTCATTATAGTCTGTCCTACTAACAGATATCCAACCCATGCCGCAACTGCCACTACACATAACAATACACCTGATGTAGTCAATGCTTCAGTTGAAAAGGTAGGTAGAAATTCAATTGCAAACAATGAACCAATCGTACCCAACCCTACTGCTATTTTTCTATTAGTACTGAACTTCTCTCCGTATAAATACACGGCAACGAGTGCCAATACAAATGGATAAAAGTAAAAGATACCATAGATGACTGGAATATTAGGATCCAGATATTCCCAACCAAACCAATATGTAATCAAATGAACGGCAAGAAATGCACCATTTGTCAAAAATCGTTTTATATCTTGTTTTTCCACAAGAAACAGATTTTCACCAGTTCTGTATTTCTGAAATAGAATGGTTGCCCCAAACAAAAGAGTTGCTATCAAGAACCTTGTAGATAACAAAGTAACTGGACCGGCACCCTCTGCAAATATGTAACTACCTGTAACTTCAAGACTTGACCATGCAAGAATTGAACCAAATAATATCATTATTCCTTTTGTAAAACTATTCATTTTTACTATCTCCTAACTTTAGAATACCGAGGTCGGCATTTATTTTAAAAGTAATATCACCTTCACCACTAAACTCTGCGGATAAGAAACTACCAGGATAATCCCCATCAAAAGACCACATAACCCCATAAAGTGGTTTTGCATCTTTATCCGGAAAACTTTCATATCCTGCCAATAGATTCAATCCGTAGAATCCAGGTTTAATGACTGCTCGGGCGAAATAATAATCATCACTCAAACTATACTCTGCAATATATTCTATCTTATCGTTCAACCCAGTAATATCAATCGATTGTCGTTCTTGATTATCAACTGAAAGTGCTACGGATTGACTTGCTACTTCATATGATACACGGGCGGAAACGTAATTACTCCATCCGTGATTTAGATCATCACCGAAATAAGTTTCAAGATAACCTTTTTCACCAAGTGCACCATATACACTAACACCTCGACCAAGAACTAATTCACCGACATCCCAACTGGTCTGATAGGTAAACATATCTCTACGAGTTAAATCGAGATAAGGTAAATTAGAACCAAATGGAACTAATTGTTGTCCGAATCCAATATTGAACTTACCACCATTAGCGACACTATATGGTTTATAAAAGAGTTCTTCAATATAGATTTTCTCATCGTTCCAAGTAGGTCCCCAAAAAAAGGTTGCAAACCATTTTGAGTCATCACTTTTCACATACGAAAAAAGTATTGGCTTACTAAACGATACGGTGTCTCCAACTTCGGCATATCCAATAACCGAATTTTTAACTGTAACTGACGATTGAGCTGATAGCATTGAAACCATTCCAAGTATCATCAATAACCTTATTATTTTATTCATTATAACTTCTCCTTATTATTATTATATATATCATATTTCATATCCAAATTCCAACATTTCTTTGCGAAACTTTTTTTCAATTCTCTTTCGTTGTTCTTTAGTAAGAATATCTTTCCAATTTTGGTGTTTAAAATATTCTTTACCCATCGGGTAATAACCATCTTCATTCAATTTTACCATCTTACTATATGATGTACTTTCAATACACTTTTTAATTTTATCTTCATCATATGTACCACATCCCACATCATCTGTTAAAAATTTAATAATTTTAGAAAAATATTTAAAACTATCTTGTAATAAATCTTCATATCTAACAACTATTCCAGGATAACCATCCTTCTCTCCTTGTTCTTTCCAAGACATATAATGTTTATACCAATTTAATCTAAATTCTGGGAAAGTATCTTTTTCTGTTATATTTAAACCATCAGTTGTTATATAATCTATAGAATGATCAATACTAACTCCCATATATCTGGAATAAGAAATAACCACATCTCTTGGGTCCCTAATTATATTAATATAACCAGCAGTTTTTGTAGCATCTATAAATAAATTGTCATTAAGAGTACCATTCTTATTATGAGTTGCAATAAACTCAAAATTTAAATCAGGATTACCATGAGTCCACTCCATTTGTTGTTGAGCTCGTGGCCAATATTCTACAATCCTTTCCTTTTTTTCATCAATCTTTGATGAATATTTTCCGAAAAAATCACCACTTAAAAAATGTGGTATTTTTTCCAATAACTTATAAAAAAATTCTCCATTTTCTGTAAAATAATAAGATGCTAAAAAACTTCTCACCCAACCAGTTCCACTACGGGGATAAGTTGTAATCCATATAATTTTATTATTATTTATAACTTTTTTTTTAGAATCAAGTCGAAGATTGACTACAGTTTTTTGGGTCCACAATCTATGTTTTTTCAATGATTCAATAATTAAAAATGAATTTTTGCCATCAAGTCCAATAAAAAAATCGTCTCCTATTTCTACTATGGGAACTACAAATGAATGCGTCTTTTTAAATATTCTTCGTCTTTCTTCTCTATTCGTAACTACATCAATTTCTTCATATTCCAAAGATTGATCAGAAAATAATTGTTTAATCTTATTACAGGCTATACAGTTTTTTATTTTTGATGATGTAAATAACTTTATTTTTGTAACCATTTTTTTCCTTATAAATTAGTTTACCTAAATTAACTGACATCAGTGCATAGGCCTTTTGATACCCAGGCTCCAGTGCTGGTACAGCCGGTGACAACGCCTTTTGCCGTGGTAAAAGCAGGAGTGTTTCCCTGATTTCCGCTCATTCCTGAGTAATAATGACAGGATATCATTGCTTCTGGGTAAAAAACTTCAGCAAATTCGGGGTAAGTGACAGCAGATTTCCATAAGGTCCCTAAACAGTTCACATTATGCACTATCACTCCGTCAGCATAATAATAATCCTGTGGTTCAACATTAAGTTCGCAAATAGGAAACAACTGTGTTGAAGATGAAACAACCGAAACACTTGTTATCTTTAATGGTTGTCCATCCTCATCTGCCAAATAATCTCCAACCGACAACTCTATTGATGGTTTAAATTTCCAATTATTTTCACTTCCACTTGTAAAAAGATATGTAAATGTACCAAATTTCTTATCACCATTTATTACGGTATATGAATCTGTATATCTATCAGCCCACTTTTCGGTGACCTCAACATTTGATTGGGATGGTATTGATAAACTTGAAGTGCTCCAACTTCTCCACCTATAATTACCACACCCTGATTCATCTGGTAAATCACTAATATTACGAATTTTTAAAAACGATCCTGTAACTACATTTTCTATATTTGTGTAACTGTCATCAGACATTAATACTTGACTTCCTGTCATAGCACCCTTTCGTGTAATAGTAGTAGTCGTATAAGAACCCGAATCAGCTGATAAAATATAATGAGGTAATTGAGTTTGGAAAACATTCGTATCTGCTGTAATTGAACCACGTGGTTGTAAAAAAATATTTTCTTGTGGAGTCAGCATCACAATGCCCCTCAGCTCGGAATAATAAGCCCCATTATAATTCAAATCAGGTTGGATAAACTCCTCACAATAAGATTGAGAAAGTAAATAATTTTTATTATCATCCGTTATATCATAAAACTGAAAATAATTCATAAGTAAAGTTTGATAATCTTCTATCGGATCTTTGATAAGTACATCTGGAACACCAACCCCATTAGAAAATCCATCAGGTAAATTTACCATTTTTCTTGGCATTAGAGATTCGATTCCAGATGAAGATGCAAAATTTCTAAATTCTCTTTTATCTGATGCTAAATAATCAATAGGACTTGCAGAATCAAATCCAAATCGTAACACAAAAGTAGTATTAGGAACATCAAAATTTGGATTGGGAGCAGGCCACTGGTCTTGAACATAAATACTTGATGAAAACCCATCACTCGCCAAACTGGCTGTTATATCACCTACTATACTCAAAGGTGGCATAACATTTCCTACTTCGTTTCGTGTAACCAAAACTATAGTATCATAATTATTTGCCTTCCACCAAGTAACCGCACTGTCTAAAAAATTAGGTTCAGGTGGGGTTTGAATATTTGTGTTAAATTCTAATAACTTTAATGATCCACTTGAAGGGATCCAATCATATCCAGCAATTACTCCATGATTATTGCCCTTTCCTGTCCAATATTCGGGATTACTTCCTGTCAAAAAGGGAGCAGCAGCTTGCAAAGACTGAGTTGCAATAGAACTACTATAATTATTAAAATTAAAATAATTTAATTTCATTTACTTTCCTCCCAATTACATTTTTTAAATACATTTATGCTTTTTATATTCCACCCATCTATCATACTATAAATATCAATTCCTTTTTTATTTACCAAATTAGTAATTGAATATATTAATTGCTCTCCATATCCCGTATTTCTATAATCTTTATGTACATATAAATTACAAAGTTCACTTTCTAATATATTAAACCAAACCCACCCCACAATTTTTTTATCTATTTCTAAAATATTAAAATACCATCCACCTTTTAATCGTTGTTTTGCATCTTCCACCGACCATATATCTTTCCAATTCAATTCTACTTGAAATTCATCTATAGCCCATTTTAATTTTTCTTCATCTAATTCAAAAACTTGATTTATTTCTGGTATAATTTCAACTTCTTTATAATTTATTAAATCCGGTTTAAATTTAATCATTTATTCCTCAATATCCAATTCTCCGAGATACCCTTGTAAAAGTTCTTCGTCCTTTTTTATATCTTTGATGGCCGATAAAACAAAAAGTTTATAACTAATATGTTTCTTAAATTTCCAATAAACATTTCTATCCTCAAATTCAGTTGCACTATTATACAATGGAGCATATCCAAATACTATACAATTACGCTCTCTCTTTTGACCATTTGGTAATTCCCCATCAAAAAAAGAATAGAGATATCTGTGAAAATTATCATCGTCAATATATTCTTCCAATTCACAATAATGACATTCTTCCAATAATTCTCCCTCTTTTATATCCTCTTTTGCGAAAACACCATATCCGTGTATAAGAGATTTTCTAACTTCTAATTTCGAATTATGATAAAGTTTATCTTTCATTTATCAAAACCTTCATTAAAAACTCCTATATTTAATCTCTCTGAATAACAGAATAATAATTATCTGATACTGTATTAGGTCGTTGATCTATTATCGTATTTTTGACTGCAAAAACATTCATATTCTCAAATTGATAATTTATCCACAAATCAATCGGCCCGACTGCTGGTAACTTTTCTAACAATTTTTTTGCACCTTCATAAGTTAAAACATATCCAGAAAGCCACCATAAACCCACCTTTACAGATAATAAATCCTTAGAGTATTCTTCATATTGAAAATCTGGAAAATCTTCTAATACTTTAAACCGACTATCAAATATTTCCCTGTCATTTGGAAGATAAGATAAATACAACATATCAAAATCATGTGGAAGTTGGTGAAAAGTTTCTGATATTTTTTTTAAAAAATCAAAATTAAAATATACATCATCCTCTAATATTAATGTAGTCTGTATTTTATTATCAACAATATGTTTCCATACATTTATATGAGATAACGCAATTCCATGTTCTTCATCAGATGAGAATATGGTATCATCTACTAAATAATTATATTCATATATGTGATTCTCTTCTGAAGAATTGTGTACATTCTTACCATCTACCGCTTCCATAAATTTAGTTTTTGACCATAATGTTTTTCTATTTAAACGTAAACGACTAAGCTCTCTTTTTATTTGTCTAAATCTATCATATCGATGTCGCATATGAATCACAATAACTGAATTTATTAAATTTTCAAATCGTATCACAAATTTTCTTTCAAATAACCTGGAAAATTTTGTAAGAAAAAATCTACCCCACACTTTTAATATAAACCTAATGGCTTTCACATTGATGGTCCATTTGTGATGAATGTCCATGAAAAATGGATGCATATTGTTACTCCTTATTATTAATTCGTTATATATACATATATACAACTTTGTTCAAAATCAAAAAAATCTTTCCATACTTTGTTCTATATCTATTTACCATAATTATTTTTATACATCAGTTTGTTGGGTTGGACTATAAACTTTAGCATCTCCCAATGTTTGCCAATCCTCATCAAATGACCAATTATGTTTTTATAGTCTTCAGATGCTACCATCTCTTCTTGTGAATTAAATAGTTTAATTCCATCTAAATCAAAATACTTTAAGTTGCCTTTATCATCCAGTGCACAGTTGTACACATTTATTATATCAGTTAAAAGTATATTATGTTCTAAGGCTGATTTAAAATGTTCTAAAATTTGTGGATAAACTCCAATATCTACCGGCCACTTCCAATCTTCCCAATCCGGATATATGTTATATTTAGCACATAATACTTGATCTGCTTCATATCTCTCTTGGATAGCGAATAATACACCCTTGTAGATTCCAGCATCATACAATTTAGGTATTATTCCTAAATCATATAATATTGAGTTTGTTTTTTTAATAACCAATAATTGTCTCATAGATGAAACTGGTGATGAAGCCCCAAAAGAAAGTGGGTCTAAGGCTGATTTACATGGGTAAATAAATTTTAGTAGATAATCATCATAATAAAAAACTTTATGATAATATCTAAAATCACCATAATTATCAAAGTGCCCACGGTATCTGTATCTATCTTGGATTAGTTTTTTAGTATCGATATTATGTGCGTTAAGCTTTATATTACATTCATTTAACTCAGCAATTACTTTTCCTGTTTCAGCCCACCAATCTTTATATTCTAGCTTAAATTTATCTCTCTCAGGTGTGTGGTATTCGTTTATTTGAATATCGTTTAAATAGCAACCAATACCTAATCCTAAATCTTGCATGTATTTCTTTTGTATCTCATTACCAAGCTTAACATCCATAGTATCAACCCAAGTACCTACCTGCCCACTTCTAAAATCAAGTGTTGTATATTTAATACCGGTGGTATTTTTGTTTGGAAGTCTTACATCAACTGGTTTACTAATAGGTTGTCCTAAGAATTTTGCTATCTTATTTACCGAAGAATCATACTCATTTATTATTTCTTCAAATGAGATAACTTCCATGTCAAGATCAAGAAGCTCTTTACTCATATAAACTGAAAACCAGTTCTTGTAATAATCTATTAATAAATCTGAAAAGTTATCATATTCTTTATTAAGAGTTTCATATCCATTAAAATCAAAGTTTTCATAAAAATCAGAAAATGAAGTATACTTATTTTTAATATGAGGTCTATGGTAGCATGATGTCATTATATCTCTAATGTCTCTATAAACCAGAATTATTTTTGACTCAGAAAATATTTTCTGTAGTTTTTCTTCATCACCTAAATCTATTGAATGGTCATGCTTGTAAAAACTCCTATAATTATGAGAATGAGTCCATGTTACTTTGTTACCATTATCCATCCATCCTTTTAAACCATTAAGACCTGGCCATTCAAATTTAGTATAATCAAGATAATTTTTGTTGATACTCTCGTATCCAAAATTATTTACTATTAGATCTACTAATAGATGAGTACCTCCTCTCCTTGCAGAGACCACGATAACATTTTTCTTAGAATTCATTTATATCTCTTGTTCTATCAGATGGTTGAACTCCGTTTCTTTTCAACATTTCTTTATAATCTTCTGTCAGCTGTCTATTAGATACATCTGGATGACCTACATGCCAATTGTATTTTAATAATTGTAGTCCTTGATTGGGATAACCCCATTTTTCATAAAACCATCGATACTCGTTGTAGTGTTCAATTAAAACATCTTCATCAAAAAAATTATTGAAATCTCCCACGTTCTTATATATTGACCATTTATATTTTCTAACATCATCAATTTTTAAAGGTTCTGACCCCAAAAAATTAGATACTCTATCAAGGAATTTGTCTTGATAATGAAAAGCATCTTCGTATCGTAAAACAATGCAATTATCACCAAATACTTTATTATAGTGATTAATTAAATCTATTTGTTTATCCGCAACTTCGTTTAAAAATTGAACAGAATCGTGATTTGTGAGCGTACCGATTTCATAGTCAGATTCGAGTCCATGTCTACCATTATCGAAGTAAACCAAATTCATGGCAACTTCTCTTGGGTCTGTTATTACCACAAATACTTTGGTATCGGCAATATCAATTAAATTACGTGTAACTTTATCATCTAAAATAATGTGGCTTTTTGCCCAATAATTTACAGGTGTTGTTTCTGGATAGTTCTCTCTTATCAGTTCTTTACAAAATTCAGACCCTGACATTCTCCAACTAACCAAAAGAAATTTATTAGACTCAATGGGTTGACCTATCCATGCATCCATTGTATTATTCGACCAATACCCTGGAAATATTAAGTTCCATTCTGTTGGTAAATAAACCAGATTATCAAAACTCCCGTGTAATATTAAATTTTCTATATCATTAATAAAAATTATAACTCGTGTTTTTTCTTCAGAATCTACGTCTTTGTAATATTTTTTCCAATCACTTCTTTTCATAAATTCTTCAAACAAATACTGACTTGCTGCCAATGTATCAACCTTACTATCTTCATCAAATGAATATCTTAAAATAAAAATATTATCAGAAACATCAAATTCTGGAATTGGGGATGGCCATTTATTTACTATATATTCATCATAATCAATCTCATTAGACTTTAATGTTTCTTTTAATTTATCTGTCCAAACTTTATCCGGTCCACCAACAACATTTGGTAATCCTAATACAGAAGTAAAATTATTCTTCTTTAAAAAATTTACAAAAGTATCAAATTTAAAATTTTCACACTCTAATGCACTCAAATCAACATTTGTATTTATTTCAGCCAAATAACCTTCCTTCCAGTCAAAAGCAACAAGAGTTCCACAATTTTTATTAGCCTCTGTTAAAAAATCATTTGATGTCCAATAATTTGATATATCTAATGATATTTTTTCTATTTTATTCTTCGAGTCCATTATATATCTTTAAATAATTGTTTCTCCAATTCTACATAAGCCAAACTCGGTGGTATAGTATCAGATTTAGTTTCATCTTGAGTACATAAATTTTCATTCGTAATATATGCGTTGATTAATCCCTTTCTAACTATTTGATGAACCATTTGACTATCAACTGCCATAATAGGGGTTTTCATATGTTCAGTAAATATTTTTGAGGCCTTTAGATTAACTACAAAACAAGTATTACCAGGTTTATATTCATAAGTACTGAAATAATCACTTATTTTGTCCTTTACAACCAACCCATTTGTTAAATAACCAAAGTGAATCATATCCCAATCATCTGGAATATTTTTCCAATATTCTATTATTTTTTTCTCAAAACCATCTACAAATACACAATCATCTTCACATATAAATATCGTTCCATAATCGTTCATTACATTTTTTTTATATATTTCGAGAAAAGTATAATGGAGTCCAACCGATCCCTCTGTTAAGGATTTTCCAAATTCATAATCTTTTTCTTTTACTTTAAATAATTTTGATAATAACTTTTTTTTACTATAATCTATGGTTTTACCATCTATAGCAGAATACCTTTTCATAGAACTCAACAATGGATTTGACTTAATTCTCTCCACCATTAATTTATTCCTATCCGTCCTTCTGTCAAGATTTATATAATACATCTTATCGAACATTTTTATAAACCCAAATTTCTAATAACCAGTCCTCATCTACGGCATTATCCCAAATCTGGTCGTGAAAGTGCATCTTCTTTTGGTTTATTTACCTCTTCTAAGCCAAGCCCGGCTCCCTCTATAAACATCTTTGGAACTTTACCACAATTACCACAACTATATACCTGAACTGGTACAAGTGCTTCTTGTCCCGTTGGTGATAAAATTGGTGAAATTCTTTTAATCACATGAGCTGTGATAAATAAATAATTCCCACAATCATCACATTTTATAGTCTCTGCCTTTTTCAAATCCACCTGAACTTCTGTTTGTGGTTGTTGTATTGGTTTTCTTTTAGCCATTTTGTATCTCCTTTAATGTAACTGTTGCAACTCCGTGTTGTTGTACCACGTGTGTTGTACATTTTTGTGCAAATTCTATTGCACTCTCTATATCTTGTGTATCTAAATAACCACGAACTAATCCTGCAATGAATGTGTCTCCTGCTCCACTAACATCCTTAACAGGAACCTCTTTTACTGGGAATTCTTTTCCATTCCATCTACACCCTTTACTACCTAAAGTAATAATAAGTTTATGTTGGAATCCTTTTTCTGATAATAATTCATAGTTCTTTTTATATTCTAATTCATTTATCTTAATAATGTCTGCAAATTCAATCCACTTACCAAGTTTCTTTTTAGTATCTACAAATACATTATCATTGTTCTCACAAATAAATTGAATATCATCTTCTTCTAAAAATCCTTTGCAATAATCTGATATGATAATTGCATCATAATGATCTTCTCTTTGTTTATCAAATCCAAATGGTGGTCGTTTAAATCTATTCTTTGTAAGACCTTCTAATAAACTTTTATCAATTCGTTCACAATAATCATGTTCATCTACTCGTAATACCATTTGGCCGGATCGGTTTTCTACATATCTTTTCTTTACAATAC
>Ga0207989_1000734_pt1 | contig 17589 bp, 14 predicted proteins | sample ETNtaG_7_FD_185777 | JGI IMG/M metagenome (GOLD analysis project Ga0207989, IMG submission 185777) | Marine microbial and viral communities from oxygen minimum zone, Eastern Pacific Ocean - ETNP201406SV65 (SPAdes) (version 2) | ecosystem: Environmental > Aquatic > Marine > Oceanic ... | reverse complement strand
AATCGCTGTTGCCGCAAGCATCAGGCTCTGATTCGCATCAAAAGCTGAAGTAAGCAGATTAGAGAGGGCGATAATCGCACCACTGGATTCAAAATCGGATTCAAAACCTGACTTGCCGACAAGACGAAATGAAGAGCCAAAGAGAATCACCGTTGCGGTGATAACAAAAACTGCTGAATTCAAAAGGACCAAAAAGCCGTACCGCAAGGCCTTTAGTGGATTTCTGAAGCCTAAGCCCATGTTACTCTCATAGAGTATGCAATTATACAGGCTTCGGATGGATTATGAAGAATACGAAATATGGAAAGGGATAACGCTCAGCGGCGAACGGAAATGAATGAAACACCACCTTGGATCGGCCATGTTGTAAGGCACCGCCGGCGAATTCACATTTGCGTTGGCGTGCTTACAATCCTCCTGCTACCGGGTGCTTTGACAGTTTTGTCACCCTTTGATCTTGAGGATTACAATCTTGAATCTCCAGAATTAATGGCTGAGCAAGTGCTGCTTGACGACTTTGCGGCTGCAAACATCATCATGGGGTTCTTGACGACAATTCGACATGAAGGTAGTAATGTAGGAGATGTAAATCAAGAAATGCGTGTGCTTCAGGATGGATCAATCGCTGTCGAACATCTGCCTCAACCAGCATCCATGCTGCCCTACAAGGGTAATGGGATGGGGGTGGAAGAACCAACTGGGGGAGTTTTCAATCTCACCGTCTTAAGGGAAATCGATGTCAAGACTTCGGTAGCAAGGGAGTCAGTTCTATCTGCTTTCCATCGCCCATTCGCATCAGATGTCACGGGTTTGGAGACAGACGGTGTCTCATCAATCAGCGATATGGTCCGAGCATTCATGGCAAACAACACAACATTAACTCAGACTGGCAGAAACATCCTCGGGCAGATTTCACAACCACGTGCTGATTGGACTGATTGTGGAATTCTCGAATGCCTGACATTCGATGATGAGAAGGTGACGCAACGTCATATCGATCTTGCAGTACATCGAATCGTCAATGCAACTCCGGCGAGTTTTCTGCGCATGGTCTCTTTAGATCGAACATTTCTGGAAGATGAAGAGTCTGGTGTGTTCGGACCAATCGGTGGAGTTCTTGACAACAGCGGGGCATTCATGAATGCGAGTTGGAGTGAGGGGAGATGGTCCGCCTCATCAACGTGGATTCTAGTTCAATACGACAGACCACTCATGGAAGATGAGGGGTGGACATTCAGTTGGAAAGATTCCCGTCAAGAGAGTGGGGTGCATTTCACAGAGGATGGCATAGTCATCGGGGGTTACAGAATGACGCCACAAGGGTTGGTCATACACCCCCCAAGATATTCAGCTGAACAATGTCGTGAATGGATGAGGGAAGATGATTCGCCTTGTTCTGTCGAATGGGGATTAGCAGCTATCGAGCAGGACATGCGCGTATCAGATGAATTGCTCGTGACACTCTCTGTCAACGCATTACTTCAGGTCGAAGTTAATCGGGAGCTACAGCAATCAGGTGCCCTCCTGATCATGATGGTGGTCGCGGTTGCTCTCTTACTGTATCTTTCACTCCGAAGATGGTCGGATGTGGCAATCGTCGGAACGGGATTGTTCGTTAGTTTGGTCTGGATGCAGGGTTGGATAGGATATCTGGATCAGTTCGGTACCACCGCTGGAATTCAGATTATCCATCGTTCTCAATTTAGTTACCTTCTCCCCATTCTCATTCTTGCACTCGGCATAGATGATGCATTACATGCACTTCATCGTTACAAGGAGGAAAGAAGAGGAGGGGGGTCTGCTGAAGCGGCGACTGAAGTGACACTTCATCGCGTCGGTAGAGCCATTCTGCTGACATCTTTGACAACAATTGCCGCTTTTTCAGCCAACCTTGGGTCGAATATACCTGCATTGAGATCGTTTGCCGTTGAAGCCATTCTCGGCGTGTCGTCTGCCCTTTTAGTGACCGGGATGTGGGTGCCACTACTGCGACTCAGCATCGATCTGTCCTTTGAGGGTGATGAGAATACAGATAGATATGATGTGGGAGTGTTGATCTCTGCTGAAACCGTTGGGAAAATTACCAAAGGAGCATCCCGACACAGTATACCGATTCTATTGATTGCAGTATTGGTCACTATGCCTGCACTCTGGGGGATGAGCCAGCTTGAAGGTGATTTCAAAATAGAGGATTTTCTTGATATTGAATCTGATTTTGGACAATCAATTGTCCTAGTGAATGAGCGATTCACTGAGGAAGGTGAACCTGCCGCCGTCCTTCTTGAAGGTGATGTGCTGCATCCATCAGTGATTGTGGCTTTAGGTGAATTCGATGCTAATATGAATAATGCATCTGTAAATGACCCTGATCGATTCGCACGTCTACCTGATGGGCGCATCGATGTGCGAAGCATACACGGTCTTGTTTTCGCTTTGCGGCTCGCTCATGTAGAGAATCCATCTCTCTTCGAGTCATATGGTTGGAATGAAAGTCTCTCTGATAATGGGGTTGGTTGTTCGACGCTTCCGGGAAGTGGGCTTTTTGAGGTGAAAGCCATCGATCTCGATGATAGAGGATGTCTTACATTCGGAATAGGTTATGCAACAATTGCTGGCATTCCTGAAACCAGTATTTTTCCACTTATCCCTGCAGGAGTAGTTCGGACTTTTATCTCTCCAAAAGAGGATTTGGATCCTACTGCTCCATGGATGACGATTGATGGTAAACAACCAACATACCATCAAACTGCCATTCGTTTTGGAATTCGCCAACCTGAAGAATTCAGTGTCACGCGCCTTGCACTGGATGAATTGGAGCGCGATCTTGAACCACTCTATGCACTCACGAACGGAGATCCAAAAACAAGAGGTGACCCTGAAACGACGGGTCAAGAAGGAGGGGTTCTCACGTGGGTCATCCCAACTGATAAACCAGTTACTCGATACATTGCAGCATCATTGATGCAGAATGAACTTCAGCGTTCATTGGTCTGGGGAAGTTTGTTCTGCCTTATCACACTCATCATCGGATTCAGATCCATCCGACAAGCACTCATCACCACACTTCCAATCCTCACTGTGATAATGTGGTTATACGGTAGTATCCATTTTCTCGGCTATTCGATAAATCCAGTCACTGTTGCGATTGCAGCTATCAGTCTTGGAGTCGGCATCGATTACTGCATTCATGTCACTGAACGATACCGAGAAGAAAGAGCAAGAGGGGCAGATCTCAATGGGGCAATTGCGGGCATCGGTTCTGCGTGTGGCCTTGCGCTCATCGGTGCGGCTGCATCTGATGCCACGGGTTTTCTCATTATCTCACGTTCAACTATGGGGTTCTTTGGAACATTTGGAATGCTCTCTGCATTGATGATTGGACTGTCCTTGGTGGCATCATTATTGCTTACCACTGCGTTGCTCACATTGACGGCACGAGATGGAAGAGCGTCGAAATAAGGCATCATAACTTGAATCAATCCCAGTTGCTAATATTATCGGCATCGTTATGATGACTCCCTCATTCCATGATATATGCCTCTTGTCACCTCAATCGTCGCTTCTACTGGTGCTGCGGTCGCTACACTCATGATGGCGGCTCCGCCGCCCCCACCGGGCATGCCACCACCACCTGATGGAATGCCACCCGGTATGCCGCCAATGCCACCTGACATGCCACCAATGCCACCTGACATGCCACCAATGCCACCTGACATGCCGCCAATGCCACCGGGGATGGACAACATGCCAGCACCGCCTCCAGACATCGCAGCACCGCCTGAAATCCCACCAATGCCACAGGGGATGGACAGCATGCCAGCACCACCTCCTGACATCGCAGCCCCGCCTGACATGGCAGCTCCGCCAGATATGCCATCAATGCCCGAGATGCCGGCACCACCAGAAGGCTTGCCGCCATCCCTTGATGAATTGGGGATGCCAACCGATATGGCACCACTTCCCCCTGATTTCACTGCTCCAACAGAAGACATGCCGGAATTAGGTGGTGAGATACCAGACATTCCCGCTCCGGCTGAAGAAACACCTGCACCGCCCGAGATGCCGGCACCACCTGCAGACATGGTGGCTCTGCCAGATATGCCACCAATGCCGCCGGGAATGGACAGCATGCCCGCGCCGCCCCCTGACATGGCGGCTCCACCGGACATGCCACAAATGCCCGAGATGCCGGCACCACCAGCAGATCTTCCCCCCTCCCTTGATGAAATTCCAATGCCTGAAGACATCGCACCACCGATGCCAGCAGAGATGGCTCCACCTTCACTCGAGAATCTCCCTGAGTTGGGCCCATCGGACGATGTGGATGTCCTCGGCGTCGATTCGATTGATTTTGAAATTCCTGGGATTCCAGACCTAAGTCTTGAGATGGGCGGCGAAAAACAGGAGATTGAGGGTCCTGAAGACGAGTCAGCCACCCCAAGTGAGGATGGTGGAGAAATCGATATTGATCTTGACCTCCCAGAAATTGATGGTTTGGATTTGAATCAAGAACTCGATACAGAGGTAGTAACAAAACATGTAAGTGGGGATGAAAGCTTTGAGCGAGTCATTGCCGGAGCATCATTACGATCTCTGGAAGATATTGATGCTATCGAAGGTGACAAATTCATGGGGGATCTCATCGAAGAACATACGCTCATTATCGACGAGGATGGAGTGGTAGCTTACTGCGGATTAGATGGAATTCTAAGAATGACCAACCCCTCAATGACTGACTTAATCTGGGACGTTGATGCAAATCTTGTCAATGCTGAACGAACGAATCTACAGCAGTTCACAGAAGGAGAACACATTGCATACATGCGAACAATGGAACCAGGGGATGTTCACGATGTTTCCTACGAAGCAGACATCACCAAGGTATTGGATGTTAACGAACACCTTGTTGTCGGAGCAGATGCGCCTCAGGAGTCTATGTCAATACCTGTCTCTGTCGGAGATGTGCCTTTCTCCGTTGGGATTTCTGTGACGAATGTTTCGGAACACACTATCGAGAACGTAGTCCTAGAGCGACCCATACCAGATGGAATGGAGATCACATCGTCTGAAGGATGTAATATCGAAAACAGCATGCTTTCATGGGCATCAGATGATGTGTTCGCGCCCGGCGAAGTCCATAATATCGAATTCGGGGGGACATTGAGACTCGATGAAGCAGAATCAATTCCACAAGGAAATCTTGTTGCTCGTTGGGCAAGCGATGCTGCGGTCTCAGGTGCTCGTTTTGATGTGCTTGATGCACAATGTAGGATTCGAAGCAGTGTCGATGTCGACGAAGGCCTAAGGCCAAATGTATGGGAATGTAGTGTTGCATTCGATAACAGATCTTCTTTCGTGGTCGATGTTGTACGTGTTCACGTTACTGTAGAAGGTGAAGATGAACCAATGTTCGATATTGAAGACCTTGACAAAGATATCCTACCCGGGGAAACGTGGTCAACAGAGATTGTGACCATCGAATCTGAGGGACAGCCCATGACTGATTATGAGGTCACTTACACCGCTCTGCCAAGAGCTAGTTATGTTTCTGAAGGAAAAATAAACCTCCATCGTCCAGCCCTTACAGCAATCGAAGGAAGGATATCAAAGAGTTATTCGAACGACATATTGAGAACATTTCAACCACAGGATATCGTCGAAACCATTACAATCGAGAACAATGGAACGGCTACAATCAACCACCTTGTCATAGAGGACACGATTCCCGGAGTATTCGACCTGCCAGAAATTACTCTCTGGTCTTATACCATGGATGATGCGCCATGCGCACCTTCTGCTACAATTCTCAGCCGACCGGCACCCACTGAAGGTCCATGGGCAGGCAAAGGAGATACAGAAGGTCCTGGAAACATCGTTACTTTGGAACTTGGAACTGACAGGCCTCTTGGATTGAGACCGGGGTCATCACTAGGTATCGAGGTTACTCTACTCGCACCAGACCCTGATCGGGCCAACAAAGTCATCGAAGCTCCCGTAACAGCTTCACTTAGAGCGGTGAAGGATGGTCCTGTCGCTGAGCGATATCTCGACGAGGATACAACAATTCGTTGCATGCACAAGCGACGACGACTTCGCTCGACAAAAGAGGTCATGCCAGTGATGGACGACCATCATTTTGAGGTCGAGATTAATATCACGAATCGATCGGACTGCCCTCTTGAAGATCTGCAGATTCATGACACTCTGCCAGAAGGAGTCATTGTAACAAACCCCGATGTGGAAAGTAGTTCGAATATCGAAAGTGAACCAGAGACACAGTCAGATGAAGAGGGCGTTCAACACCTTGTGTGGAATGTACCACGCATCGAGATGGAAGAGACGGTTGTGGTCAAATTCATCATTGATGTTCCTGATGATGTTGATTTCAAGATCAGTGATGCACGCAAGATGAGTGCGGTGACTGGTGGAGTCGAAGTGCTCGATGGGGATGAAGAAATTGAGGATGAAGCGATAGAGGAAATCGAGATTGATACCGGTGACCCTGAAATGGATGAAGCACTTGAGGTGGTCCGTGATCAGGTCCAGAACAAAGATTGGGGGCCGGAATCGGTAGATGAAGAAGAGATTCCAGATTTCACAACGCTTACTCAAGATGCTGTCGCTTCAGCGATGGATGGTCAGATGAACGAATTCAAGACATCTGGGGGAGAAGAAGCCGAAGTGGAGGAATCTGACGAAGAAGAAGCCGAAGTGGAGGAATCTGACGAAGAAGAAGCCGAAGTGGAGGAGTCTGACGAAGAAGAAGCCGAAGTGGAGGAATCTGACGAAGAAGATGCCGAAGTAGAGGAATCTGACGAAGAAGATGCCGAAGTAGAGGAATCTGACGAAGAAGAAGCCGAAGTGGAGGAGTCTGACGAAGAAGATGCCGGAGTGGAGGAGTCTGACGAAGAAGATGCCGAAGTGGAGGAATCTGGCGAAGAAGATGTCGAAGTGGAGGAATCTGGCGAAGAAGATGCCGAAGTGGAGGAATCTGGCGAAGAAGAACAACGACCCATTCCTCGCCACAGCCGTCATGTGTTGAATGAAGTCGCTGAGGAGCACGATTTGGACCCGGATGTGCTGCTAATTCACGCCATTGATTTCGACTTCGACAATAACGGGTATCTCAATCGAAAAGAGCTCAAGGCTGCTGCTGAGGATCTAGCTGCCGAAAAGCCCGAGGAAGAGCATAAGGCGTGTCCCATCTGCGATGCTCACAATGATATCAGTGCAAAGGAATGCAATGATTGTGGGCATTTCTTCACCGATTGACCAATATACAAGTCCTAACGCTGTTAATGTGTGGAACAAAGTGAGCACATTATTGTAGACAACCCTGAAGGGGAAGACGGGCCTGCCGCAATCATCGTCACAAACACTGAATCAATCCCTGGAAAGACGATTCAATCCATGCATGGCGTTGTTACTGGATCGACTGTTCGGGCCAAGCACATCGGTAAAGACATCCTAGCAGGACTGAAAAACATCGTTGGAGGTGAGCTTACGGGTTATACTGAATTGCTCAATGAAGCACGGCATCAAGCCATGCAGAGAATGATGCAACAAGCCCTACAGATGGGTGCCAATGCGGTCATCAACACCAGATTCGCTACTAGTTCTGTTGCAGGAGGTGCTGCAGAACTCTTTGCATACGGTACAGCAGTCACAGTGGCATGAGGAAGTGTCTCAATGGGCGGAAATATCCATCATAAACATTCGGGAATCAGTTTGAATGTGATCATGGCAGCCACAGTAATTCTATTTCTCAACTCGGCTTTTGTGATTGGATCCATCCTATTCTTATGGCCTGGATTTGAAGACAAGTCCTGGAGAGTTGGGGCGTGGATTTTGTTCATGACATCAGTCTATCCTTTCATAGGATGGCTTAGTTTCAGTGCAGCTGTTGGCCACACCATACAATCTGAAAACCAAAAGGACACTGCTGCACGAAATGAATACGTTGATGATATCATCATGACGAATCTGAAATCTCCCACAATGAGTGTGGAAGACTGCGGTCTTGTGATGGCAAGCATCGTTGTGGCAGCCTCGCATTGGCAGTCGTTCCGTTCAAATTACAGGCGGATCATTGGGGGGGAGGTGCCAATTCTGCGAAAGCCGCTTGAATGGGGAAGGAAGGAAGTCATTGTTCGATTGAAAGAACAAGCAAAGCAATCAGGATGGACACAACTGCATAATGTTCGAATTGAAACATCGATTATTGGAAATGTCGCTCAGGGTAAAGGTCTGAAGACTGAATTACACGCCTATGCAACTGGTGCAAGGAATACCTGACTCCTCTCCACAAAAAATGGATTTGCCGACTAGGAGAGAACATGCAACAAGCACCAAATCTTGATGTCGTCGAGCGGCTCAACACAGCCCTACGCCTTGCATGGTCGGATGGTACAAATCACCGAATAACGTATACAGATCTGCAATATTGGTGTCCGTGCGCCTCTTGTGCACCTGAACGCGACGATGTAAAACAATCTACAGAACGTAAAAAGGAAATCGAGCAGCGGGCCATAAATAAGCCAGATATCGAACCAGTTGGCCGTTATGGCCTCCAATTCAAATGGCAAAAAGCATGCACGAGTGGATTGTGGACGTATGAACGGCTCTGGCTTCTGGGGCAAAATGGCGATCCCGATCAAGGACGTCCCTTCGTGCACGGACCGTGGTGATGAACGAAAGCATCAAACGCATTTCTCTCAAGCCGTGGTACGCGACCAGCACCCGATGCGATGGACGCAGACCGTGATGGACTTCACAGCGCATCGGCTGCACGCGAAGATGTGGTAGCCATGACCGAAGATAGTGAGGAATGGTATGAACACTCAGCCTCTGGAATTTCAGGTGATATCGACTTGTGGGACGACCTTGTCGAAGTCGCCCCCGAGAGTGAAAGTGGGGAAGTGGATATCGAATCCGACCTTGAACCACATTTGTTTGAAATTCCGCGAGCACCAGCTTCGGCAGGGGTAGCACACCTTGTGCGACTTGGATTATGTGATCCGTGTCTTGGGCGACTCAGTGGGATGATACGATTTGATGAAGCGTATCATGAAGGCGGGGTTAGAGTTCGTGCTGAGATTATGAAACGAGATCCAGAAACCGCTTCGATTGAAGCAGATCCGTTTTCGTGCCCAGCATGTGAAGGGATGATGAATACCATTGAAACACTTGCTCAAGCCCTTAGTGAAGAGCTTGAAGGGTTTGAGTTCGGTTCACTACAGATTGGCGCGATGTTACCACTTGATCTTGCAGAAGAAGATGAAGGAATACGTGATCAGTTTGGAGCACCTCGTTCAGACCGCTTGAAAGCAGCCATTGTCAAATCAATGGGGGAGATATTCTTAGAGCAGAATCCTGACGTTAAGTTGACTGCTGATTCACCAGATGCTGTGACAGTGCTAGACCTTGTTCTACTGCGTGCCGATATCGAACTCAGGCCTCTGTACATCTATGGGCGATATCGAAAGTTAATCAGAAACCTTCCACAGACCCGATGGCCTTGCAGGAGATGCAAGGGGCGAGAAGGAGGATGTGAGGAATGTGAGCATACTGGATTACGATACCCAGATTCTGTGCAAGACCTGATCGGGAAACCCGTGCAGAATCTGATCGGGGGAAGTGATGTCGTCTTCCACGGCATGGGAAGGGAGGATATTGACGTGCGTTGCTTGGGTTCAGGAAGGCCATTTGTTATCGAAGTCCGAGAACCCGTTCGTAGAACTGTGGATTTTGAAGCGATGGAAGAAATTGTCAATGCCGCTGGGAAAGGAAGTGTAGAGGTGCTTAGATGCAGACATTCAACCAGGAAAGAAGTCGTTCGTGTGAAGGAATCAGATGCAGATAAATCTTACGAGATTCGATTCAAAATCACTGATGAGGGGCCGGTCATTCAAGATGATGCGCTTGTGATACCTGAAAAGAAAAAGGGGAAAGGAAGGAGGAGAGGCCGTTATCAAAAAAACGTACATGCAGAGCATGAGAAAAAGAAAGAGGTTGGGGGGGATGAAAATGAATCAGAAGATGAAGATTCAAAAGAAGAATTACCTGACCTGCCCGATGTGAGAAAAACATTGGACAAATTGAGTGGGGTCAACATCGAACAGCGAACGCCAGAGCGGGTGCAGCATCGGCGGGCTGACCGAATCCGAAAACGGAAAGTCGTCAATCTCGACATTAAGGAGATTGAGAAGGATGAGGTCGTGCTGGTACTGCGCACGCAATCTGGTACGTATGTCAAAGAGTTCGTGCACGGAGATAAGGGAAGAACACAGCCTTCAGTCGCAGCATCCCTTGGACGTGCATGTAATGTCATCGAACTAGATGTCATCGAGGTTCATTCGGACTGAAGAGACGTCGTTGATTTCTTAAACGACGTGCGGTTGGCCCAATCGCGAGGTGTCTTAGTGAGACGGAGTCATGGTCAGCGCCAGGGTACGCGCAGTATCCTTCGCAAGCGTTTCCGCGCCAAGGGGCGATTGCCTATACGCAGAATCATGCACCCCTACAAACCTGGAGATCGCGTTGCTATCGTCCTTGACGGGGCTCAACAGGGCGGAATGCCACATCGCAGATTCCATGGACTCACAGGAACTATCATTGAAAAAACGGGGAGGGCTTTTGCCGTGAAGGTAAAAATTGGAGACGCTATGAAGACAGTTGTGAGCCGGCCCGAACACCTTCGGCCAGAAGGTGAGGCTGCTGGGATAAAAAAGGCGCATTCTCAACATCGGGAGCAAAAGTAGCATCAAAGGAATGAGGTGATTTAATGAGCGAAGAGATCAATAGCAATTACGTAGATATGGCTCATGTACGCGACCGACTGCACGATGCGCAGCAAAGACGAGGAAAACTCGAATATGCACAGGTTCTAGCTCTTCAACACGCAGAATGGTTCTCCAGCGAGATGCGAATGGGATACAAAACAACCACTGAGTCATACATGACCATCTTTGAGCATTGTATCGCCAATGAGAAAATTGCAAAATATCCAGAACTTGCTGGAAAGATCGCTGAAATCCTTCCATTGGATAATGATGCACTGAGAGCAATCCTAGCAACTCGTAGAGTTGCTTTGGATACTGATGAGATGGATACCATCGTAGATCTTGTCAAGCAGCTGATTGGATTCGAATGAATAATGACACTGTGAGAGGTCCTTCAATGGACGAAGAGGAGGAGCAAGAAGAGACCGCTGCGGTCATCTTCGCTCAAGAGAGGGATTCAAACATCCATCTTGCAGTGACCAGTGAACAATTCCATCTGTTGCGCTTTCGCCCGGCTGTAGCGATGATTGGACGCGATCCTGGCGTTATTATCACACTAAATGATCAGAATCAGGTGGATCATGTGGTTGGCCCATGTGATGGGGGACGCCTTGATGAGAACATGAAAAATCAACTCACAGACGTATTGACCGGTCTAATCAAAAAGATGCCGGATTCCCATATTGGATTCTATCTGCGTGCTGGTCCTTTGAACCTGAAGATGCATGCGTTCCAACTTCTTCCAGGAGTTGGAAAGAGGATTGCAAAAGAGATGCAAGGAGCGAGAGAAAGAGGTGATTGGTCAAGTTTCGAGAACATCGAAAAGGATGTTGGATTCGATCCTACCCACGCACTTGCGGTTCGCTATGTCGAAGAACTCACAGATGAAATTATGAAGCCACGCCTTGTTGAATTACTTCTGCGAGCCCCTGTATGAATCGAGAGAATCTGATGGATAACGAGAGGGGCTACGGGGTTATGATATGCGACCAAATCCAAGTAGTTTGGTCGAGCGATTTCTCCAATGCCATGAACCTGACCCAGCACTTGGGCAGCATTTTCTGACTCAAGCCTCTGATGTGGCTGCAGTGCTCGAGCCTATCGATGATGTGGATGAACATATCTTTGAGATAGGGGGGGGGCCTGGTGGATTGACAACCGTGGTTCTAGAACGAGGTTTTAGAATCACTGTGATCGAAAAGGACCCTCGGGCTGCCCGGCATCTCGAATCGGTATTTAGGGAGGACATCACGCGAGGACAGCTTTTGGTAATTCAAGGAGATGCGATGCAAATCACCCCTGCAAAGGATGTTAAATGGATTATCGGGAACATCGATTATGCAATCACCTCACCACTACTTGCTCGCATCGATGAGATGTATGCCCATTCTGAAGAACATCGACCCTCCATTTCCCTTTTGATTCAGCGTGAAGTGGCGGACCGTCTATCACCACGTGCTGTTGGACGTGCTCGATCATCGTTGGGAATGGTACTGGGATTAAGTTGGGATATCGAACTTGGGCGTATCCTTCCTGCTGCGAGATTTACACCTAGGCCGGCAGTTGATGGGCGCATCATGATACTCAGGCCCTCTCCAGCCAAGGGAGATGACAATGATCTGCGCTTGGCTAGGCGTCTGATCCGAGCGGGATACGCACATCGGCGGAGAAAATTGTCAAACGTCTTCGAACGGACTCCGAATAAGATTGAGAGAGTGAGGGGGTGGGACAAACACCGATGGGGTTTGGTGAGGGAAAAATTGCTGAATAATTCCACTCGAACAACGCTTGAGAAGAGAGCTGAGGAACTTGGAGTAGGTGATTGGATTGAGCTTGCTGAACGTTTCAATCGAGCCAATATGGAAAGTGATAGTACAACTAATTGATTCACAGCGTTCAAGAAGCAGGGCCTCTACGGCCGCTCGGGGGGGGGATGAATGGCAAAGAAAGACACGTTTCTGGCGCTCGTGCGAAGGGGAATCGATGAGACGACTTCCACACATCTGGCTGAGAGCGGATTGAAAGTTGGTGATTTGAAGAAGATCAGCAAGGAACAACTCGTTCAGAATTATGGACTCAAAGCAAAGATTGCAGCGAGTGTTATTGAAGCAGTTGCTAAGGGCCCCACCTCTTCATCCAAGCAACGTTACCTTTCGACGGTGCTCTCAGAGCAGAGACCACATGACAAGGTGAAAGAAGTTCGGCTCAAGAGAGAACAGAAGAATATACTGAATAAATTGCAGGAAGAGAGAGAGCGTCTCAAGCAAGCTAGAATTGAGAAATTTCGTGCTGCCAAGGTCGTTCTCTCGCGTCTTGGGAAGACGATTGAGTTGATTGTAAAACTGGAAAATAACTTTGATGATGAGATTAAAGATGATCAGAGATCGAAGATAAGGGACCAACTAGAAACTAGGGGCCTTGAGGCAGCAAGAGATCATGAGGCCCTAGCTCTCCCGGGGACTCCCCAAGAGATTGCGGATTTCAGACGGCGCCATGCGCCAATCAGATGTTTTCATTCATGCCCTGAGTGTGGAGATAACATCATCCCTTCCCAATCTTTGAATCCCGATGATAATGAGGGGTGGAGCCTCATCTGTTGGGAATGTGGCACAATTATTGATTCAAAAATGTCAACATTGGTTGAGGAACGCTTAGACAATGATAACGTGGTAGTCATAGATCCCGATTCACAGCCTAGAGAACAGATCCCTCTCCGCCCACAGGCTCCAATAAGTTCGGTTGAGGACATGGTTCTTGCAGAATCACAGCGAACGAAGGCTTCGGCAGACAAACTCACTGAAGAGGCATTGGCTGATGACCAAGCAGGAGGATTGATGAGTGTCGATGACTGGATCGATCAGGCATTAGAAGCGAAGGGGTATATCCAATCCCAAGAAGATCGTGAGGATTTCATCATCCGCACAGGGGCAGGAGCAACGAAATTCAACAAATGGTTGCGGCGTGCAGGGCTTGTCTTCAACAAGCAAACCGGCAGATGGACCCGCTATGAGGAACGCTAAAGCACACTGCGATAGATGACCTCCACCCCTGTCACCAATACGGGATGTACTGGGGTGCTGTTGTTCACAGACACCTTGCTCAATTCATCAATCACCAAAATGCCGTCAACCCCTTGGTAATCATCGATGCTCCCTTTGACAACTTGAGCAAAGACTGTGTATGCTCCATCGAGGTAGGATGCACTTGAATTACGGTCCACGAAATAGAATTGAGAACCTGCAGAATCCACCTCTTGTGCTCTTGCAGCACCCACGGCACCGGGTTCATGAATCACTGTTGAATTCGTCTCAAGGGGAATTGTCCAACTCTCCATTTCACATGTTGTTGGGTCGAGTTCAAAGTTCCCGGAGCATCGACCGAAAAAACGTGAGGCATAGCCGCCGGTTCCATTCTGATGGTCAATGTCACCTCCCTGAACAACAAAACCATCAATGATTCGATGGAAGGATGTCCCATCATATCTTCCAGCCTCAGCGTGCTCAACAAATGAGGTCACATGCATGGGAGCAACCTCAACGAGAAGATCGAGTTGAAGTGTTCCAGTATGGTTCAAACCACCTGCATCGGTCCATGTGAGATTGAGAATCGCTCCTACTTTCAAATCAATATCTGGAGCATAGAACGTGTCCTCACCCACACGATAAGAATACGGGCCATCAAAGGCGGTAGACTGTGATGGAGAATCGCCACCACTTCCCAAACACCCTGAAAGAACAAGGGCAGAGATGCCCATCACCACCCATGCTCTGCTCATGTACATCGGGCATGTCGTCTAAACTCGATTCTTTCGGTCAAGATGGATTGACGTGAGGATGATTGATGGCTATGACCAACACCGACAATGCGTGGATGTGGCGAACGGAGTGGGTCGACCACTCTCAAGACTCCGGAAGAGTATGTATGCCGAACGCAAACAGATTCGGCGCGCTAGCATATCTTCTGTCCTTAACAAGATGTTCGATCTTGCTCCCCCTCTCCTGATTGGCGCGGCTGTTGACGTAGTTGTTCGCGAAGATTCGCTCATCTCCCAAACTGGGATTGATGAACCGTTTCATCAATTGTTGCTTCTGGCCGCAGCAACCGTCTTCATCTGGGTAGGTGAATCATTCTTTCAATACCTGTATCAACTGCAATGGCGCACTCTTGCTCAATCTGTTGAACACCGTCTTCGACTCGAGGCATGGGGGCACGTCCAGAAATTGGAAATGACTTGGTTCAGTATGCAGCCAAAAGGAGAGGTCATGTCAATCATCAATGATGATGTGAATCAACTTGAGAGATTTCTGGATGTTGGAGCAAATGAGCTGCTCCACGTTATCACAACGGTTGTGGCCATAGGTGCAATCTTCTTGATCATATCATGGGAAGTCGCACTTCTGGCATTTCTACCAATTCCCATCATCTTATGGGGTTCATTCAGATTCCAGAGTTCGATTGAACCACGATATATTCGTATGAGGGGAGAGGTAGGAAGGCTCAATGCTGAATTAGAACAGGCTTTGAGCGGCATCTCTGCAATCAAGGCCTTCTCAGCAGAGGAATATGCTGCTGCACGATTGCATCATGCCTCCGAGCGGTACCGTGAAGCAAATCAAGATGCTATTCGCTTGTCGGCAGCCTTCGTACCTCTCATTCGTATGGCAATACTTCTCGGATTCACTGCGACCTTACTTCTAGGAGGGTGGTTCACATTGAAAGAAGAATTGACCGTAGGGGAATTTTCGGTGCTCGTCTTCCTGACACAACGTCTACTCTGGCCATTGACTCGCCTAGGGGAGACAGTGGACTTGTATCAAAGAGCAATGGCATCTACAACCAGGATTTTCAACCTCATTGACACGCCAATAGATATCAATGAAGGGAACATCTCAATCACAAGGGAAGAGGTCATCCATAGTGAGATTGTATTCGAAGGAGTTGATTTCACCTATCCTGAACGCGAACAGGTTCTCAATGGACTCTCGCTGACCATGGAACCTGGGCGAACACTAGGGTTAGTGGGTTCAACGGGAGCAGGAAAGACAACAATCGCCAACCTTCTACTCCGATTCCTCGATCGGACATCTGGAGTAATCCGGATTGGTCAGCATGATATTCGCGAACTGACATTTGAATCCCTTCGGCGTTCCATTGCACTGGTTGCCCAACGAGTAACTCTGTTTCCCACCAATATTCGTGAGAACATACGATATGGCCGGCCAGAGGCGACGGATGAAGAAGTAAGAGAGGCGGCAGAGATTGCTGAAGCAACTGAATTCATTGAACGGCTGCCTGAAGGATGGGATACAGAGATAGGAGAAGGTGGGCAACGACTCTCAGGGGGGCAAGCACAGCGGCTTGCTATAGCGCGTGCAGTGCTGAAGGATGCGCCCATCCTTATCCTAGATGAAGCGACATCATCTGTCGATAATGAGACTGAAGCGGCGCTTCAGCGCTCATTATCACGTATATCTAAGCAACGAACAACGATGATCATCGCTCATCGCCTCTCCACAATTGTCCATGCCGACAAAGTCGTTGTCATGGAACAAGGAAGAATCAGTGAGGAAGGTACTCATTCAAGCCTGCTTGAAGAGGGAGGTGTATATCGTGAATTATGGGCGGTACAATCAGGTGAACGCATGGGTGGAATATTTTCCAAATCACTCATCGAAGATAAATGAGCATCGCGGAATTGATGAATCAACGCCGTTTCGTGAGGAATAGTGGAAATCGAAATCAAGCCCAGCCGTCGCATTTCGCTGACGATGAATGCAAATGTTCCTGCTGAGAGTCAAATCGTGTTTGGGCATATCGACAAGAGATTCACCACAATTGGTGATTGGTCTGCTTTTATCCACCGTTCAAAGAATGCTGATCCAGAAGATGATGATGAATCTCCACGTGTACGGGAGATTGTAGTTTCAGGCAGGCCATTGAAGAGAGAGATGCGCCTGCGCGAAGCAGTTGTTGAATACAACATCGAAAAGCGAATTCTTGGAACTGTCATCAGGGGCCTTAGATTGAGTACATGGGGTTTCAACCGATGGGAATTGACTGCAGCAGGGGATTGGACGAAAGTCAACCTGCAATATGAGTACGTCTTGAAGAAACTCGCAGTACCATTCAATTTCTTCATCAAGCGTTCGATTCGACGAAGGATGAAGCGTGTTCTGGATGAATTCGTGCTCATGCTACGTATGTCAGACCATGTCTTCTCTAGTGAAGAACTCTCGACTCCGTCGCAACCTACGTGTGCTTATCCAGATGGATGGACCGTATTGAATGGACCTGATGGTTTGCGCGTGGGTCTGCCTCCTGAACCTGAAGATACAATGCCATTGGGTAGTGACTTGGACCTTGCTCCATTCATGGAGGAGGATTATGTCGACGATGACCTACCAAGTGAAAATCAACTCAAATCAATGAAAAAGCAGGAGTTAATCGATCTGGCAGAGAAACGAGGGCTCGATACCATGGGGACTAAGGCGGTGCTCATCAAGCGAATCGTCGACTCATAAGGAAAATGGCATAGGCCCGTATCAAACGGTTGAAAAAAGTTGCAGGGGGTTCTGTAAGTATGAGTGGGGGCGATACGTGGAGATTGAATACTTGGGCCGAAGAAAGAGGGGGGCGGGCAGTCCGCCTAACTGGTGAATATCTTGGCCCTCAACAACGGTTCGCAGAGGAAGGCGTCCATGATTTCGTTGTCTGCTTCGGTTCCGCACGAACAAGTGAGAAGGACACAGTCTACCTTGCAGCTCGCGAGATTGCTGAAAAAATCACTTCTTGGGCAATCGATGATTCT
>Ga0207989_1000726_pt1 | contig 17701 bp, 31 predicted proteins | sample ETNtaG_7_FD_185777 | JGI IMG/M metagenome (GOLD analysis project Ga0207989, IMG submission 185777) | Marine microbial and viral communities from oxygen minimum zone, Eastern Pacific Ocean - ETNP201406SV65 (SPAdes) (version 2) | ecosystem: Environmental > Aquatic > Marine > Oceanic ... | reverse complement strand
GTGGAGGTCGAACCATCCAAGTGCGAACATCACGAATATTTGTATTTCTAATATCCGCCACATAGGTCTGGATATTATTAACATTCATATTACCCACCACACCAATACCTACATTAGATATACCAGGATTCTGAGTGTTAATATTACCAAGATCGGGGATCATTTAGTCTTTCCACCCACCCGATTTTAACCAGTTATTGTGATGAGGGTTGTCCCAATTATCATTAATTTCATAAGAAGGAATAATAACCTCTTGGATATATCTCCTATTCTCTTTAACAAGTCTCATATGTTGGTCACCCACAACAAGATCTAGTTTGGCGGAAGTTTGAGAAGCCCACCAAATAGCACCACCCAATTGTGCTGCTAAGAATGTTATTACTGCTACTGGAATTTTAGAATCTTTCATTATCTTGAAGGTGTATTTTGACGATAATCTTTCTTAGGTGGTGGAGTTCCTATCACAGGACCAGTTGATTGTGGCCATGCTTCAAGTAATGCTGCTCTAACTTCTTCTTTAACTATCTGTCTAAGTTCAGTTGCTTCTGCTTGCATCCTCTTCTCAGGACCACCACTTGCATTATCAATAGCACTAATACCACCAACCACAGCACCAGTACTTACAACTGCTGCTGCTGAACCATAGGTAGCAATCTTTTGTAAATCCATTACTTCTTACAAAGTAATTTCTTACCAACAACAACAGCAGCAATAAGAACTATTACTATACCAGCATTACTCCATGTAAGTGCTGAAGCATCACCAACCTTAACCGGACCTACTTCTAAGTCTGCTGGTTGAGATATAGTCTGCTCAATTTGCAACCCTTCAATCTTAGCACCCTCTGGTGCATTAATTGTAATCTCTTTAGTCATTATTATCCCTCAACTAATGTGCCGTATTGTCTGCGAATTTCTCTCAACTCTTCAAGGTCTTTCTTTTTAGTGCCACCTGAGTAGCTCCAAGCATATCCTTCTTCAATCATTTGTTCGTTGAGAGAGATCTCGGCGTCACCGACGTAACACCAGCCCAAAAGCCTACCATACTTGCCGACACCACCGATAAGCTCAGTCCTAATGATAAGATCATCGTCACCAGAAATAGCTCCACTGAGCTTATCCTTAAGCCAGTTTGTAGCGTCAATTCCAAGGACTTTTTCTTCTGCATTTCTTGTTCTTTTTTCTGGCGTATCCACACCTGCAATCCTTACCCTCTCTTTTTTATATAAGTCAAACCCCAAATCTATTGTCACGTCTATCGTGTCACCATCAAGTACACGATTAATCTTCACTACTCGGAAGTTGTAACAACTCTTCCTGCTTGGTGGAACCATTGCAGACATTATACTACACTTCCAACTGCAGTTTTCTTCCGGCCAATATTATATTTGGACTCAAGAGTCCACTCATCTTTATCTTTGAACGCCAAAACTTTAATCTGGTTAAGAGGAGCAACGTCTTCGATAGTTGTTGCTTCTACTACAGAAACCAAACCCCAGTCTGACAATAGTTGGGCAATACGATTGCGTCGTTGCAAATCATTCATGGTAAAATTAGTTTTCTTACCATCAAGAGCAAACAACTCTTTGAAATGTACGATGTAATACCTACCTTGCTTATGCAAAATATGACATGATTGATATAATTTACGTTCTTTGCGAGAAGCAACACCTATGCGTGTCAGTGTCTCACGTACCTTAAGAAAATCATCTGGTTCAGAAAGACTGACTTCTACCATATCGGATGGCTGCCAATCAATTTCAACTTCAGTATTCATCTTTTACCGCCCTTATCTAATAGTATTTTGATTTCTTCAAGTTGAGATTCACTGAGAATTCTCAAGGCGGCGATAGCTTTATTATGATTATATCCATAATATTGTTTCACCAATTCAAGATGCTCAAGAGTATCCTTCTTGACCCAAGGAGTAAATCTTTTCCTTGGCTTCAAACTATTTAGGTAAAAATCGTATTGCATCTTATTATTTAATCCAGAATTCATATTCATTTCATTAGAATATAAAATGGCATCCATGTGAGACGACAAACATTTATTAACAATCCATGCAGGATACTTTTTAACAGCATCCTGATTGTCTTCCATCACACTCTGCTTAGATTGATTAATACTATACAAATAATTTTTTAGTTCCATTTAATCACCACACTCATCCAATGCTTCAATAATAATATCTTTAATTTCTTGTCTCAATTCATCTGTAATGATATTATGCTTCATCACAGGCATTTGAGAAAATACTCTATTGTCCTTCTTAGGATCATACTTTTTCTTTGAAGGAGCACTAAGTCCTTGTGTATCAATTTTACTTATAGGATCAGACATAAAAAAATGGTTAATGGATAAGGGTTACATCAAATAGATCTATTAGATTCACACTCCTTTAAATAGCGTTGAGCATTTAAAATTCCTTCTAAGTTATCTCCAAGAAGTCCTATACCAGCATTGCAGTGACTACATAAAAACCCTCTAAACTTTTCAGTTTGATGATCATGATCACAAACCATTCTAGATGCTGTTCCCCCAGCTGACTTGCCGCAGCAAGCACAATTTTCTGGTATGGATCCATGCTCCTTAAGATACTCTTTTCTAAGAGTCTTTACAACATATGTAGATCTTTTAATACATTCAGTACATCTGTTTCTTGTACTTCTGTTGGGACCATCACGTCTAGGAAATTGATCTAAGGGTTTTTCGATCCCACATTGAGTGCAAGATTTCATGGCCCTTTTCTGATATGGTTTCATTTTACTACATGCTCCCACGCAACTTTAAATTTCCTGTCCCAATTATCAGTATAAACAGGCATGAAAGCATTAAGTGCATGAGTAAGGTCTACAATTTCATTAGTCCTACCATTGTCTACTGCCTCTTGTAGTTGTTCCAGCATAAAATTAAATGTAGCAATATTTGAGAATGCATCCTCTAGATCATTCATCACTTTCCAAGTGTCAGTCATTTCAATCATCAATTTTTAAGATTAGCATTAACTCCTAATACTTTAGCATTAGGATTCCTAGCAAGAGCCACTTGCCTTGCTTCTTCATAGTTACGTGCCTGTACTGTCTCTGTGAAAACGGTTCCTGCTACGTAAAGTTTTACATCACATTTCATAATTTAAAAGGACTAGTTCCTTCCTCCCTGCTTGATCTGTATTATAGCATCCCACAGACCTCATGGTATAAGTGTGTGCAAATTCAGCAACTGTCCACTCCACGAAACGATCCTTAACCATCTGTGAGTTATTGTATGAAATCAACATAGGACCAACAAACCTATCACAGTCCTCAGCAAATTTATCATGGTCAAACTTCTTATGCATACCACCCTTCTGACCATACAAGTTATCCTTAATATCATAAGGGGGATCTAGGTATGTAAATACATCCTTCTTATCAGTAAATAATTTTTTATAATCTAAATTAGTAATCTTCCAATCCCTTACCAGATGCTCATATTCCGTGAGTCTAGCAATTCCCGACATTGCGAAATTTGAGACTGAAGCTTGCTTGGAGAAGGATGAGGATTCAGTGAGACCAGAAAAAGAGCACTTGTTAACAACATAAAAATAACAGGCACGATTAATAGGGGATTGTCTCTCATCATTCAATTTCTCCTTTGCTGTTACGAATAATTTTTGTGCTGGATATACCGAACCACCTTCTGGTGGGTCAGGATGCATTCTCTTCCATGCCATCAACTTTTCTTGCATCCTACCACCATTATGCTGCAACTGTTGCCAGAAGTTAGCAAGTGGTCCATACAAATCATTAACCCAAATATCAATATTAGGATACCTCTTGGTAATCTCCAGTGCTACTGAACCACCACCAACAAAAGGTTCTCTAAACTCTTTTACCTGGGAAAGGTCTGGGAGGAATTGCAATAGTTTTGGGATCGCCCGACTCTTCCCTCCTGGGTAACGTAATGGGGTTTTCAGTGATTTGGTAGTTCGCTTCATGATATTTTAAAAATTCTCGGAAAGTATACTTCATTTGTTTCTCTGTCATACCACAATGCTTTGCAGCAGTTGGTATATTCATTGTGGCGTGGAAGAGTGCTTTGTTGGCCTCGTCAACACTTTCTGGGGTTGTCGGTTTAGGATGTAAGTCCATTGATGCTCCCTATCTTTTTCTATTCTAACCTGTAATGCAAGCATTTGATCAATTTTTTCTTGATCTTCAAGAAATCTTAATAGACTAGGCATAATCAATCAAAATTATAAGTTAATGATATTCTACAATTATTTTCATTCATATGTTGCTGAACCATATGTTTCATATGAGATCTAAAAAGTATTAATGTTCCTGGTTTAGGTGTATACTTATAATATCCATGAGTAAACTCATTTGTTCCGTCGGCATTTTTAACTAAAACCATCTGTTGAAGTGGCGATTCAAACACCAAATCACCAGAACCTTCTGGAGCACACACATAATACACTGCAGAAAAAACACTATCAGGATGAATATGATATTCCTGATATGCATACTCATCAGCTACATTAAACCAACCATTCTTTGGTTGATAATTAAAATCTGAATCAAAAATTTCCCGTGCTATTTGACGAACAATATCTGTAGCAGAATTATTAATACGACTAAATCTATCATCTGTTAAAATATCATACGTTCCCATACTACTAAAAGTATTACAAGGCCAATGAGCACCACCATTATCAACAACTTTAAGTGTATCCAAACAAATATCTTTTAATGTTTCATTATAATCCGAAGGCATTAAATTATCAATCCTAGCAACAGCAGATGGAAATAATTTATCAACTTTTATCTCAATCTTTCTCTCAATTTTTACAATAGATTCTTTTTCCATACTATAGTATCAAACCCTGCTTTGGAGGAGTAATAACACGATTAAACAATTGTTCGTACTGTTGTTTCATGTCATCATTAATATCAACAACATAAACAACATGTTTCTTAGAAACACGAATCTTCTCCATACTCTCAGACATCAATGGCGACCATGGAGCAAATCCAATCTTACCCTGTTCTTGTGGTAAAGGAACAGCAACAATAGGTTGAGAGAACTCAACATAAGACTCATTGTTCTCCAATAGATCACAAATAACATCTTCACCCATAATCCTAACTAATTTTGTGTTCATAATTTCTCCTTATTTAAATTCACAACTCATCATAATCTCAGTGAGACATGCTAACATATTTATCTCCTGATCAGCAACAAATGGTATCTGATATTGATATTTTGCTAAGACCAATACTGCTTCTGGAATAGAATTTCTCTTCAATGATTCATATAAAGAATCATAGATCTTTCTCATTACCAAATTAGGATCATTATCAATATTATTAACAACCCACTTCTTAACCACAGTAAACTCTTTATTCTTCAACGAACGTACCAAATCATCTAAGTTAATATCAGCAATATCAATTAAAATAGATGCATCAATCTTACCAGCAGCAGCATGTCTTTGTGTCTCATTGATTAACCTACGCCAATCAGGATAGTACCTGGTGATAAGTTGCAAAAGAACTTTATCTTCAAACTCAATAGAATTCTCAATTAAGATAGAATGCAATCGTTTAAAGAATGCTACTTGTAAGAGTGGTTTATCACTATTCTTAATCTTAAAATCAATAACCGTACAACGTGAGTGTAATGGTTCAATGATCTTATTAGGAAAATTGCAAGTAAAAATAAACCTACAATTCTCATGAAATTCCTCCACAGCAGTCCTCAAGGACAGTTGAACATCAGAAGTGGTATTGTCTGCCTCATCGATAATAACAACCTTGTGGGCGCTGCTGGAGGTGAGTGAGACAGTAGAAGCGAATGTCCTGATCTTATTCCTAACAGTGTCAAGGAATCTACCTTCATCCGATCCATTGATTGTAATGAAAGATGCACCAATCTCATTACACAATGCTTTAGCAACTGTTGTTTTACCAACACCAGCAGTGCCAGCAAGAAGCAGATTAGGAATCTCCTTCTGCTCAATGAATCCTCTAAATGAATCTTTAATTGAATCGGGAAGAATACAATCTTCAATTGTTTGTGGTCTGTATTGTTCGCACCAGAGGAATTTTTTATTTGTCATTATGTAGTTCTACAGGCAGAAATATTTCATCCATAGATCCATGATTAAACACAGACTCTGGATGATTCATGATACTACCACGAAAATACTCTCCAAGTCCAATGGACTTTACAGTGTACCACATGGTTTTTTTCTTCAATTTACACCAATCAATAGCAAAGAGCAATGCAGCTCCATCAATCTTTGCATTGTAATCTGCAGAAAGAGTGATGAATTCTTTATATTCTGTCATTAGGAATCCAACCTTATCAGGTCTCATCCAATCTGGCAGTGTCCGGTTCATCATCCAACAGCAACCATAATTACCACACACTGCTGGTCGTAATGGATCATCATAGATACCACAACCACTTTCACATATATGTGGACATGGGTTATTTGGATGTACTTTATGTTCGTTTATTTCTACTGTTAGAGTTCCACTACAACATAAAATACATCCACCACATGATTTTATATACATCAAGGTTCGAGTGCAATATAATATTTGAGATCGAGAACACTATGTTCCCATTGGGTAATAAGTTTACGAGAAACTTTTGCTTTATAAGAAGACGGAGAAGCAGCAGAAATGTTAGATACTTCATACAATCTTAAGTTCTCAATCTTCATAGAGAGATCTAAACTATCTACACAATTACCCTTAAGGTTTTCTTCATATACATTACAAGTTTCATCTTCCTTGTCACATGTCCTCAGAATAATATGACCATTAGGTTCAGATATAAATGATAGATCAGGTGTATTTAAATTATTAGCTGCTCTCTGAATCTTAACCAAAGTATTTGTCGAAACATTACATTCAATATCAGCACCAGGAAATTGAACATCACGTTCTGGTGCTGCTTTGAGAGTAATATCAGGACTAGAAAAGAAATACTTACAAGTATTACCACCATTACCACGAATAGTTAGATAAGAATTGTTATTAAACTCAAGGACAGGATCTTGGAACAAAGAAACTGCCATCAAGAACTGAGGTAAATCATAAATGCCAAATGTCTGTGGCCATACTTCTTCACATTTATACTCAGAAACAATATTCTCCCCAACACTAATAGTCTTAATAATACTACCCTTACGAAGAAGAATAGAAGAATTAATAAGAGAATAATTTCTTAAAATGTCGCACGTTTGTGTTGTTAATTTAACCTGAGTCATTGAGGATAAGTCTCCGTCGTTTTAGTTTTATCATTAAAATGAAGGAGAAGCATAGCATAATGGATGATCTTAATGATATCCCTACGCGCAGTCCCCTTTCTGTCATAGCGTGAAGCATATTTCAAGATGTTACTTCGACAAAATGCTTCAGCATCTCCACACGCTTCAATCAAATCCAACGTTTGGATACTATCATTACCTGTACTATAATGTCCAGCATAGGTATGACTGATGTAATCCGAAATCTCTTTCAGAATTTCATCTTCATTGTATTTTCTCAATTTTTGTCCCATACATGATCAATATCACTATGATAGCATTCAAATTCATTTCCGTCAAGGTCTTGTAATAAAATCTTATGACCAGGAAAACTAGGTTTGCCAATACCTTCAATAATCCTAGCAGACCTACCGTCCTTAAGTTTAACAACGTGTCCGATGTAACCAGAAAATTTTTTATTCATGACAAATCTAAATCTACCTCTGTATCCTCATCAACCACCACTTTAAGTTCTTTAAAATAAAATCCAGATCCTTTAAGAAACTGCTCCATCTTATCAACAACATGGGAAAGAAAGACAGTATTAAAAGTCATACTGGTATTTGATCCTTCCTCATCAACAGAAACAAATGTAAAACTAGGCATATTTTTTTTCTCTTTGTTTGCACATATTATAGCATAGTGACATGACTATGACTATACCTTATGCCAGTTGTAGAACTGACTCCCTAATCACACTATAGTTCTTAACCTTCTCCACATTCAATGTTCTCTCAAACTTACCTTCTAAAGTCTCCTTATGACTAATGACAAATACATTTGTATTATCATCAAAGTTTCTTAAGATCCATCCTAATTCACTTGTACCACCAGCATCCAAAGAACCATCAAAGATTTCATCTAAGATAAGAATGTTAGTATCCACAGAATTCTTAAGTTTAGCAACAGCCCTCCAAGTAAGCAACAAAGCAATGTCAATACGAGCTTTCTCTCCCTCACTGAAAGACTCATAGGAAAAAGAATCCCTATAACGTGATTTAATTGTCTCTTCAAAATTTTCATCAAGATTGAAATTGACATAAAACTCTAAGTTCTGAAGATGTTGATTAATGAGTTTATTCATCACCGGAAGATAACGTTTAATGATTCTAGTCTTAATACCATTGTCTTTCAGAAGAATAGATGCTGCTAACAACGTGTTCTTATCTTCCTTAATACTATACATCTGTTTCTTTAATTTACTATATTCATTCTCCAAATATACAAGCTTCTCTTCTGCTTCTATACTATCATTCTTCTCATTTTGTAATGTCTCAATTTCTTCCTGATATTCCTGTATCTGCTTCTGTGTATTCTGAACATCAGCATTGTATTGAGCAATTGCTTTATTATAATTGTGGAAAACTTCATCTCGTTCCTCTTCCAACTTAATAGCAACATCCATTTCTTCAAATCCAACTTGAAGTTCCTTAATAGATTTCAGAATAGAATCAACCTTATTTGCTTTTAATTCCTCTGTAATAGATTGACTACATGTAGGACATATAGTATTATCAACAAAGAACTGATGTTGTTTCTTATGTGCTGAGAACTTCTGTTGAATCTTACCTTTCAAATTATTTAAAGTTTTTAACTTAGACCCAGCACCCACATGATCATCTCTATATGCAATAGCATCCTCAACTTTCTTTTCTAAATCCCCAGATTCTGCTATCAAAAAATTAACTTTTTCTTTCTTATCTTCTATAGTAGAATGCCGTTGCTGACAAATAGAACCAATGAATTGTTTCTGCATAGAGATCTTTTCTTCAGCAAGATCTGCTTTATAATCAAAGTCCTTCATCTCATCTGATGCAGTCCTTACCTTATCCTTAAGAACGGTATTCATCACAGAAAAAATCTGAATGTCTAGGATATCCTCAATGATCTCTCTACGTTGCGAAGTTGGTAACCGCATGAATGGAACAAATGTACTAGATCCCAACACAACAATCTGAGTAAAAGACTTATAGTTCATCTTCAAAATAGTCTGTTCCAGATGCTTTTGATAATCAGCAACATGACTAGACTGATCTAACATCACATCATTCTGATATATCTCAAATCTATTTGGTCTAATACCACGTATAATCTTAAACCTATTTGGTCCTTTACTAAACTCAACCTCAACTACACAATCTTTTTCATTGATACTATTAGGAAGCATTGGTTTATTAATCTTCCTGAATGGTTTCCCAAACAAAGAAAACGTCAACGCATCTAAGATGGTTGATTTGCCAGCACCATTAGCACCAACAATTAGATTGGTCTTAGCAGATAACAGATCAACCTCAGTATAGGTATTGCCGGTCGATAAAAAGTTCCGCCATCTTACCTTTTCAAATATAATCATGTATCACTCAATAGGTGGAATCATAAAATCATCAATGGATATTATAACATACTTTTGGTTTCCTTTCACACATGCTGCAACAATTTCTAACTTTTCAACTTCCACTACCTGTAGTGGTGGATGGTTTCCATCTTCTGTGTGAATTAAATATCTTTCTGCGTCATCAATTTCGTCCCAAATAGGAATAATATGTTCTCCCTCTGCACTATCGATGACAGAAAATACTCCATCTGGTCTATTCTTAAGTGTGAGGATATAAGACATTACACCATTTCACAGCTCTCAATATATAGGGATCTCATAACCTTCTTTAAGTTATCTTTATTTACGGTCATTTCTACCTCATCAATATACTCATTAAGTAATGTTAAAGTATCCTTAATCTCTAATGATGACTCATTAGTATCACCATCAACATCAAGTAAAGTTTCTACAACTTTGATATCATAAACTCCAATCTCATAAAGACGATCAATCATCATATCAAACTGTTCGTAGTCTCTCTTCTCCTCTACTATAACCTTAACATAAGTATCTTTATACTCATCATAATCCACAACCATATCTTTTTCAAGATCATTGTAATATAATTTTTTAAAAATCTTATATGGATTCTTGATCCAAGTTAACTTTGCTTTAGGTGTATCAAACAAATAGAATCCACGTGGGTCATTATAATCATTCCAGAACATCTCATAAGGATTACCAATATATGTCACATTACCTTTACTAGACTTATGATGATAATGACCAGAAAGAACCTTCTTAAATTTAGAAAACAAAGTAGGACTCATACCAGTTCCCATCATACCAGGAACCATCTCAAATCCACCTAACTCCAGATGACCCATACAAAGAGGAGCATCAGTAGATTCAATCTTATTAAGTGTTTCTTCCCTGTTCTGCGAATTAATCCAGGGAATCATAAGGATCTTAGTATCCTCAATAATTATCTCCTGTGGTCTAGCATAAACTGCAATGTTAGAAAACTCTCTCAACAATAATCCTGGTGTATTAATCTCATTAGTATTCTTATAATATGCAGTATGATTACCAACAATCATATGAACCTCAATACCCATGCATTCCAAACGTTGAAAATAATAAGTACGTATACGATTCCATACATTATAATCTATACCTTTCCTTTGATCAAAGGTATCACCTAAGTCAATTAAGGTTCTAATTTTTTTCTTTTCTAATGTAGGAAAGAATACATTATCATAAAATTTCTTAAAGTAATTCCAGAAATTAATACTACCCTTTCTACCATCCAGATGTTGATCTGTTATGATAGCAACTGTCATCTATTGTTCATCCTCGTCTCAATATTTTCTTTGATACTACCCATGTCTGCATAAGAAGCATTCATACCTGCCATATCTCCTTCATAGGTATCAGTATACATAACCTCTTGATATCCAGACTTCTCTAGAATCTTACTCTTGATTTCTAACTGACGTTTCTCTTTCTGAATTCTACGTAGAAAGGCATAGTAAATAATCTGTGTAAAATAAGCAAAAGGGTTAGAAGATTTCTCTGGATTAAAATTATCTATGTACTGTAAACAGTTCTCGATACCATCACATATCATATCCTCACGGAACATATAGTTGACAAAGTTTGGTTTGTATGATAGATGTGTTGCAATCTTAAGAAAACAGTCACCAATATAATCAGGTACACGTGGTTTACTACCACCTTTAATGCTAGCAGCTGCAACTTTACCTTTGTATGCAACAATTGCATCTAAAAAGTCACGATTATTTACATAGTACTCGGTCTTTGCTTTGGCCATGCATCTGGGGTTTTATAACTGTGGATATTATAGTAGAAAATACTCTATTTGTCAATAGGGCTTGACAGGTAGTCAAAAACCTAATAGAATAACTCTGTCAGGGTTCAGAAGGACTAGAGCTATTATCTTTATAGATCTTCTCTAGTACCTCTTTAGTCTTCTGGACAGAACCTATGTAACCCATTGATCTAGTGAGACCTTTATCATTATCATCAACAGTAAGAGTAGGATCTATTGATAAATGACGTTGATAAAAATGAACAATCTTAGGATCTAATTCTGTGATAGTAACTACTTGTCTCATATTAATAACAAAAGTAGTATCATAAGTTGCTATCAACCATTCCTTTAAATGAAATCCTTCTACTGCACGACCAGCTTTCTTTTGTACAACACGATCTACTATTAATGGGCGATCCAATAAAAGAGAATCTTCATCAGTAAGATAGGAAACTTTAGAAAGAAGTTCTTCTCCTGTTGATAATTTTATTGTTGCATAGAATTCTGGTTCCATTTTATTTCAAATTAATTTTTATGATTTCATATTTAAAATTTTCTTCTTGATATATTAATAGTCTTTCGTACAAATGCTTTAAAGTATAATTATCTTTGCCTTCTGTAGATATATCATCTGCAATATCATAAAGAGTTGCTATTTCCTTTCCTTCACCCTTACGAAGGATTCTCCCCAATGACTGTAAATTTCGTACACGACTCTTGGAGGGGGAAGCAAACACAACATTGTGAAGATTCCGAATATTGATACCAGTAGAGAACGTTCCATAAGACGCGATGATAATTGCATTAGATTCTCTCTCTATAATATCTCGTACTTCTTCTCTGTCCTTTGTGTCTGTGGATCCATGAACGAAAAACACTTTTCGTTCCTTTGTCATACTACTATTTATCAATTCATAAAGAGGTTCACCATGTTTTTCCACATAGTTGAATAGTATTAAACTGTTTCCATCTATATCATTGACTAGGTTTTTTATTAAATTGTTTCTCTTTTCATGTTCTATAATATATTCCATCTCTGAATGATAATCAGGAAAATACTTATAGTCATGCTTACAAACTAAAACTTTAATTCTAATCTTAGAAAGATAACCTTTCTTAATCAGATCATCAGTTCTAGTTACTTTTTGACATGGACCAAACAATCCTTCCAACACCCACTTATGAGTCTTACTACCATCTAACGTACCAGTAAATCCAAATCTATATTTGGCATTATGTAACTTAATCATCAAACCAGTAAGAGACTTTGCTTTAAATAAGTGTGCCTCATCACCTACCACACAATCAATATCATCAAAGTATCTCTTTGGAAACTTATAAATTGATTGCCAAGTTGATATAATAACATTCTTATCAGTATTCTTATCTTTACCACTATAGATAGCATGACAATAATCTTCTGCTCTCCATCCATAGTCTTTAAAATCTTTCATCATTTGTTCCACCAAGTTAGTGGTGGGTACAATAATAAGAATCTTTTTCTTCAACATCCAATAATATTTAATAATTGAATAAATCATTAATGATTTGCCAGAACCTGTAGGAGACACGAACAGTCCTCTATTGCCCTTTAGTGCCTGGTAGACGGTGTGATACTGATATGGTCTAGGTCTTATACTACAAATGCTATCCATGAAGTGTTTGACGCCCTTAGGCGACACGAAATCATTCTCTTCCTCTACCGTACCATACCAATCATTATTTTGATATGCAATATTATATTTTTTTTCTTGACACCATTGCTTTATATGAGGAAGTAAACCATTATATATCTCACCTGTTGCTGGAGAATATAAATGGATCATCCCATCCCAATATTTATATCTGGGTTGTCTTTTTAAAAACTTTGCTTCTGGAAGTTCAAATGAAAAGTAATCTGCTAATTCTCTATGGACATGTGGTTCTGCATCCACTTGCATGAATACTTCATTCTTTTTCTTGACTGTCAGATGTGGCACTACTAACTCCCATTAATAAATTTTTCCCAATCTATAGCGTGTCTGATATGATGACTTCGATTAGAAATTTGTTTCATTACCTGATCTAGATAATGAAGCATTTGATCCATGAATTTGATTTTAGCTTCTAAGTTAATCAGTTCATCATCTGATTCCATATAAACTTTCATCTTCTCAGAAGTTTTTATATGTGAACCAAATGGTTTTTCTGCATATACACGAGCTTCTGATTCACCACCATAATACTCGCGTTTTTCTTTAACCATCTTTCTATGTTCAAATTCAAAAGAGGTTTTAATTTGTGATATGTCTGTGTAATGGTTTAAGTATTTATTGTGCTGAAAAGGGATCTCTAATGCTAGCCGTGCTAGATCTTCTGAGTACTCCTTGTTCTTAAATTGAAAATCTATCTTAGTATCAGCACTCCACTCTTCTTTAATTTTATCGAACCTATGATATAGTTGCTCAAATTTCATTCTATAATTTTAAAATTTTTATCACGGAGAGTATACCTAGTAAATTTGAACGTTGCGCTCGCTGTGAAATACTCGATATCGTTAACTGTAGCATCAAATATAATATCTGTCAAGGCCACGGGAAACAATCTTTCATAATCAACAATAAACTGTGTGTTATAATTTGATGTTAGTATATGTAATTGACCATGAGAATACTTTGATTTTGCTACCTTAAATCCTTCAGCATTACCATTCTGTTGTATCCATTTCCATATAGAATGATAGTTAATTAGATCTTCGTCCAGAATAAACTGTACATTTAAATCACCATACTCAACACCACCACCAGGAATAACAGGAACAGATCTCAATCCAGTTGCTATTGGTGTGATTGGCATACTGATATCAGGAAAATTTACTGCCTGACAAAAGAAATCCACACTATCAAATAATTCAAGTTTAAACTTGAATCCTGTAGGTGCTAAGAAATTTCTATTTTTTGGTTGTTCTTTATACCATTCAGCAGGCATCTCAAATCCTCAACTAATTATGGTCATGCTTCAACTGCATTATTGTCCTTATCATGTCGTTGATAGGCAGCAGGTGTTCGTGTACTATTGTCTGCTTTTCTTGCTTGATATGTACCAGGTGTTCTAGTGGTGTTATCTACCTTACGTGCCTGATAATCAGCGTTCCAATCTTTCCATGCCACAGTACTCCAACCCTCACTGTCTCCAGAATAAAGTGTTTTACTTACACTTCCTGGTTGAGGATCAGATTCTGTATTATTTGATTCGTGTCTTTTGTATGTCATATATCTATTTAGACAAAAAAAAGGACTCCGAAGAGTCCTTTTGGTAATGCGAATGTGAAACTTGTATCACATCAAGTTAGTGACCTGAACACGACGATAGTACATGTTGGCATTGGCGGTAAGTGTCTCACCGTCAGGTGTACCATTGTATGCACCGTTAGTTGTAACGAATGGATTGGATACCATGCCGTAACGTGTTTTGAAACCGATCTTAGGTTGGAATGTATTGGGGTCAATACTGCGAACCATCTGGAGGGGTACATATGGGCAGTAGAATAGTCCTGCGTCATATGGGGAAGTACCCTTATAACCGATAACATAGTAATGCTTGTCAGACAAGTTAGCAGCATATGGGTCAACGTAGACCTTAATGCGACCATTGATTGTACCAACAGCAAGATTTCCAGTGTCATCAACATCACCGATGGAAGGACCACCAGCACCGTTAAGACCTGAAGAATAGTCGAGAACACCTGCCATAGCCAGAGCACTTGCAACGTCTGCAGAACAGATGAGGAAGTTACCCTTTCCACGACGAGTCTCTTGGGCAATAGCGTTAGCGTCACGCTCTACCTGATAAAGAAGACCCTTGAATTTCTCAACAGACCACCGACCGTTGCTGTCAACGTCGAGATCGAAGATACCAGCGTTAGCAACGTTGTTCTGAGCACCCTTCTTAGCGACGGTATACACAGTACGAACGACTTCACGGTTGATTTCAGCGAGAACTTCACTAGACAGAATGTTAGCGAGTTCTTGCTCAGCATCTAAACCATGAATTGCTTTCAAGTCTTGAGCGAGTTCAAGAGTGTACTCTGCCTTGAGAGCCCTGGACTTTGCAGTCACAGAAGTCTTCTCAATGCTGAAGGACATCTCACGGAACAAGGAATCAGCCTCACCCATTTTTTCCAGTTTTTCCCTGGACATACCACGAGCAACTTCATAAGTTCCAGCAGTGCTGTCATTTAGAAGGGCGGGGTTGTTACCATCGGAAAGACCATTACCAGAATCTGAAGTACCATCTCCTTCACGAACAGCATAAGAACCTGCTGTGTCTCCATCGTCACCAGCAGAGAATCCTGTATCTGGTTCGTTGAATAGTGCTTCTTCGCCAGTCTGTTTCTCGTAGCGAGAACGCATGGCAAAGATAAGTCCTGTAGGACCACTCATTGGTTGTACGCCACATACGTCATATGCCATAAGGTTAGGCATAGCACGACGAACGAGGCTAATTAGGACAGGATCGAAACCTGCCAAGCCAGCTGTATTGGAATTACCCAATGCAGAATTAGCGGGAGATACAGTACCAGCGCCTAATGCGTTGACTGCTACCTCATTGAGCATTCCCCGTTCTTCACGGATGAAACGCTCTTGGTTTTCCAAGAGTACTGCGGTTACTGCTTTCTTGTAGCGATCTCCTTTAAGTTCAGGAGCTCCCTCATGATTGAGAACAGGTGCCCACTTCTCTTGGAGTTTTTCTGCGTTAAACATTTTTTTAAACTCTAAAGAAAGTGTGTTATATTATTATATTACTGCCAGCGTTCGATGGCCTGCATGTAAGATGCCATTGCTGGACCTACATCGCCTTGACCTTCTACTGGTGTCTCGTCAGTTGCTTCTACTGCTTTAACAGCAGGTGCATCTGGGAAGTATGACTCACGAAGAGTCTTGACTGCCTCAGCGAATTTCTCCTCTGATTCAAATCCTACCCCCTCTGCTAGTTTAGCAAGTTTGTCTTTCTGTGTATCTGCTAGTCCTTCTGAAATTGTATTCAGAACAACTGTACGTGCAGATTCATCAAGACGATTATTAAGTCCCACATTGCGCTCAATCTGTTCATTAAGGCGCTCTTCCATTTTACGAAGATCTTCTGTCAAACCCTCGACGACTTCAATTTTATCGTCGGGGATATTAATATAATGCTCGTTAAAGAGATTCTTAAGACCGGCAATAAAATCTTCTGTGATTTCATTGCGAATACCACGGTCAATAGCAATCTGGTTCTCTTCTAACCAGGTCTGAACGGCATACTTACATGTACCGTTTACTTCTTCTGCAAGCTCAGCCTTAATTTCCACTGACTTAGCTTCCAGTTGTATTTTGAACTGCTCTTCAAGTTTAGTCCACTCTTCATTGAGTTTAGACTTAACAGCAGCCTCAAAAATTGTTGTTGCTTTTTCTTTGAACTCCTCAGAGAGTTCAGTTCCTTCTGTCAATGCTGCAACATCAGCAGACATATCAACTTCCTCAAAGGAAGGCTTGATCGGATAAGTTACAGTAGGACCAGTAGATGTTCCATGTGTAATGTCAGCGCCAAACTTAGGATTAGAACCGGCAGGCTCATCTTTACCAGTACCTCGCTGTTGGGGATCACCAGCGACTTGTGATACAGGTGCAGATGCTTTAGCACCGGGATTATCTTCACCAGACTCATTACCATCAGGACGAGGACCACCGTTATCAGTAATCGATTGACCCGCTTGGGCAACATCGGTACTCAGGTCAGCAGCATGACCAGTGCGCCCTTCGGCACTACCGCCATTTTGATTCACAGCACCTGAGGTTTGGCTGTTGGCGTGATAAGAACCACCACCAGGAATAACAGCAGCAGCAACGGATCCCATGGGATCTTGACCAAGAGTTTCGGCAAGTTCCTTATGTGATTCAGTTACAAACTCCTCAAACTTTTCGTTTAGCATATCTGACATTTGAGTTTCCCCTTAAAATTATTCTGATAATTATCTGTTTTTATTTATAAATCATAGAGTTGTTAGGAAGTGTTTAAAGACCTGTAAGGTCTTACCTTCCAATTCACTCTGTGATGCTTGACTAATAGTCTGATGATATTTAGCAACAGTAGTTTCTTTTAAAATACCATTGTTCCATACCCACTCTTTACCTTCCATGATTCCATTAACAAAAGCATCTGGAGCAGAAGGATCTGCAACTATATCTGCAGCAGTGGCAAGCATAAAGTCATCCATGACATAGGCAACA
>Ga0207989_1000706_pt1 | contig 17943 bp, 11 predicted proteins | sample ETNtaG_7_FD_185777 | JGI IMG/M metagenome (GOLD analysis project Ga0207989, IMG submission 185777) | Marine microbial and viral communities from oxygen minimum zone, Eastern Pacific Ocean - ETNP201406SV65 (SPAdes) (version 2) | ecosystem: Environmental > Aquatic > Marine > Oceanic ... | reverse complement strand
TGACGAGATCGCTGCCCACTACATGGGCAACGCGAACCCAGTGTTCGTGCCTCCGACAACCTCGGAGGCATGCGCATCATCTCCTGACTGTGATGTCATCAAGATCGGCTTCCTGAACGACGCAACCGGGCCAATCGCCCAGTTCGGTCCCGCCTTCACATTCGCATGGGGAGAGGCTCAGGACGATCTCAACGCAATGGCGCCTGTAACAATGGGCGACACTACCAAGCAGATCTACTTCGACATAATCGAGGCAGACTCGGGTTGTGACGGAACTGCTGCAGGAACAGCAGCTCAGTCCCTAGTCGACGCAGGCGTTGTGGCAGTAGCAGGAGCAGCTTGCTCCGGTGCTTCTATGGCTGCAAACGCGATTCTGTCCGCAGCAGGTATCCCAATGATATCCTATGCGAGCACTTCGCCAGCGCTTGAGAGTGACACGGCACACCCTCACTTCTACAGGATCGTCCCAAGCGACGCCCTGCAGGGTCAGGCAGCCGCTGACATGATCACCGCTTCAGGAGTCAGCGATACCGCCATCATCCACATGACCAACTCGTATGGTGCGGGTCTAGCCGACGCCGTCGTGGCGAACCTAGGTTCAGATAACGTCTGCCTCCAGGCAGGATATGAGGAGACCGCTACCGACTTCGCGGCCGCAGTTCAGTCAGTAATCGACGCAGGATGCGATTCCGCATTCCTCGCATCTTACTCCGCTGACGGTGCTATGATCGTCGAGACAATGGCAGGCCTAGGCGCCGGAATCCCGACCTTCAGCGCTGACGGAATGGCCGGAGAGGCCGCTCTGAACGACTACACGGCTCCAGCAGCAGCCAACCTGCTCCAGGTCACCAAGCCTAGTGCAGCGAGCGGTGCAGGGGTCTTCGCGGCCATCTGTGCAGCTAACGACGTTTGCAGTGCTGGTATCTACCAGAACGAGGCATACGACACAGTCATGATGCTCGGACACGCTGCGAGGATGGAAAGCGGGGCAAACATGCCTACGCACATCGAGATGGTAGGAACTGAGTATGCAGGCGAAAGCGGCACGCACACCTTCCTGGCCAACGGTGATGTAGCAGGCTCAGGATACGATGTCTGCACCTTCCACCACGTACCAACCTATGGCGAGTACTTCAACTGCGACAGGTTCTGGGATCTCTCAGACGGGCTTTCAGCAGTCACATGGGGAGGAGCAACCGTGAAGATCGGATACCTCAATGACGCCACAGGCCCAATAGCAGTATACGCGGGAGGCTTCATCGCATCCTACACGATTGCTCTACAATTGGCCAACATAATTGGATACAGCAGCGGCGTACAGTTCGAGATAATAATGGCTGACTCTGGCTGCAGCGAGACCTTAGGCGCAACAGCCGCTCAGACATTGGTCGACGCTGGAGTTTGGGGAGTAGTCGGAGCAGCTTGCTCCAGTGCTTCCATGGCTGCAAACGCAGTTCTTTCCGCAGCAGGTATCCCACAGGTCTCCTACGCAAGCACCAGCCCAGCTCTGACTGACGCCACGGAGTACCCCGGATTCTTCCGAGTGGTTCCAAGCGACGCTTTCCAAGGATCAGTTATCGCCGATTTGATGACTGCTGACAGCCAGAACAACGTTGCCGTGCTACACATGACCAACGCGTACGGTGCCGGTCTGGCAGACGCTTTCGTGGCAAACATGGGTCAATCGAGCATATGCACCCAGATTGGTTACGAAGATACTGCGACTGACTTCAGCACGCAGGCTCAGGCAATCATTGATGCAGGATGCACATCCGTGCTAATGGTTTCCTACGCCACCGATGGTGCTGCAATTCTTGAGGAACTGGATTCACTAGGATACTCAGGCGCAATCTACGGTGCCGATGGAATTGCCGAAGAAGGACTAGCCGCGGACATGGCAGACAAAACCCTCGTGGATGGCATCATCGCAACCAAGCCCTCTGCGGCTGGAGACCCAAGTGCGGTAGCACTGGTCTTCGCATCTCTGTGTGGAGCGAACGAGTACTGTGCAGGTGGTATCTACACAGCCGAGTCGTTCGATGCAGTGACCATCGTTGCGTTCGCAGCGTTCACCGCACTGGCGACCCCCGGACTTTCCGCAGAAGCGGCAATAATGGGGACCGGCCAGGGATGGAATGGTGCCAGCGGCACCATCAGCTTCCTAGAGAACGGTGACGTGCCTGCTGCAGGATTCTGCATCGGTGAGTTCACGACCGCAACCGACGGAACAGTCTCATACGACTGCACCAGAAGCTGGGATCCGATCAACGGCATAACCACAGCTTGATTGGAAAACGAAAAGCAGTGCGGCGGGGTTTGTCCCGCCGCACTGCCCCAACAATTATCCCGCTTGATGGCTGGGTCCGTTAAAGAGCATGAGTCAAGGGGAGAAGGAAGCCAGAGGCCGGGTAGATCCGATGACCGGAGTAAAGACAGGCGAAGATGACCAGCCTCAATCCAATTCAGTTCAATTTCAAGCTCTAGAAAGGTTCTCCGAGCTTCCAAAATGGGCTCGGAGTCTCATTTTCGCCACGGCTCTTTTCCTGGATGCCAACTTTCTAGGATCTCTGAAAGGTTACGGATCTCTAAACATACTAGACACGATTCTGGGGGGCGGACTTCCCAATGACATGGTCTGGATACTACAAGTAGTGCAGTCAATAACCGCGGGCTTCGTCGTCATAAAGGTCCTCTTCGATGATGCACCGGGAGGGTTTCCTCGAACAATCGGACTTCTACTATCTCCACTGTTCATGGTGATCCTGACATTCTTCACACTCGATTTACTGATGCAGGGCCTCGAAGTCAGTGCCTCGTTCACTCTTGATTCCGTATCTATGGCTACCGGAACACTGACCTGGTCCTCAACTTACCTGGCTATTGCCATCGGACTGACCCTGACGTACAAGGTACAGCGATACGGGAACTTCGCCCAATCAGAGCTATTCATGATTGGGATGTACTTGGCAGTGGTCTTGACTTGGACCGATCAATTGTTCCCTCTTGCAGACGTTGTGACGTCGCAGGACGGGGTGATGACTTGGTCCGTTCTGATTTTTATTCTGCTGACTGCATTCGTAGTCACAGGATTTGCAGGCATCATCATCGATAGACTGGTTTATCGAGGATTCCGCAAGAAGGAGGCAAGTCCACAGGTCATGATGATCGCATCTCTCGGAGTGGCCCTTATTCTCAGGGCTATTACATACCTAAGGTTCGGTGCTGGGAGACAGCTTTTCCAACCAGAGGGAGATTGGAGAATGCCAGATCTTTCTTGGAAGATCCCAACTACTAAGATGAGGTTCAATCTTGGTGAGAGGCCCCTCATGGAAGGGAGGCAGTACACATCCTACCAATGTGAGGAGACGATAGACGAAGTATCCGGAGAACCGGTCCTTACGAGAATAGTAAGCGAGACATCCAAGCCTGTTTGGGAGGTTTACGATACAACCGCTGACTGCGTGACCCAGGCTACGACCAACTTCGTCTACTACAAGGGAGCAGTCCCATTCGTAGTATTCTCCTCCGTGCTGATGCTGATTCTACTTCTGAACAAGACAAGGCTAGGTAGGAGGATGAGGGCAGTGGCAGACAACCCCGAACTGGCAGCAAGCAGCGGAATCAACGTCGAAAGAGTCCACATGACGAGCGCCTTCCTTTCAGCCGGGCTGTCAGGGATAGGGGGGGCGATTTTCGCAATGACGGTGCGATTCAGCGCGGAAACCGCCTTCACACTCCTCCTCCCATCCTTCGCAATCATTGTACTGGGGACGATAGGCTCAATCCCCGGTGCGCTAGTCGGCTCGGTGATAGTAGGATTTGTCAGGGCGCTATCAGGACCAGTCACCATCGGAGTCGGCTATCCCCTGGGTAGACCCACGCTAACCACACTCGACTCGATGATGCCCTATATCTTCCTAATCGCAATCCTCATGATCATGCCCCAAGGCATCGGTGACGCTTACGAGAAGTGGAAGATAGAGCGTCTGAGGAAGAGAGAAGCAGACAACTCAGAGCGGAGCATCAAGACGGCTGCAGTTCTGGCGATAATGCCCACTGGAATATTAGGAATACACCACTGGTGGAGGAACCGAGCACATAGGATGCAGAATTTCTCAATCATCGTCTTCGCGAGCTACTTATTCCACAAATTCAGCGATTTCGTTGGAAATAACTCATTTGCAGACGAATCATGCTCCGATGCATGTCAGAACAGCGTTTCATCAGAGACGAATCTCGCCATCCTAACTGGAAGGGGCGACGGAACATTGCTGGTCGAAGACTCTCCTCATTTTGACACCCAGGCGTCAGAAATGGACCACTCATGGCTAGAAATGATGCGATTAGAGATCGATCTAGTCAACTTAATTGTAGACTTGGGCGATGTTATTTGGCCGGGCGCATTGCTGCTACTCTGGATTTACTCTGCTTACGAGGGTTACAGAATGTTATATCGATCAGATGCACCTATCGAGTGGAACGCACTAAGGAATGCTCAGGAAAACGTTCTCTCCACATTATCTGCAGCTCTTCTGCAAGTTAGAAAGAATTGGTCAGAGTTGGACAAGAAACATAAGATGGCCGTGGACAAAGCCTCTTCTTGGGTTAGCAAGACCTCATCTGAAATATATCTAAGAGCCTCGAATCTGATTGGGATTGCATTTTCAAAGGCCTCTGTAGCGTCGAATTTCATCCCGAAAATGCCAGAAAACCCCCTCGGGTCAAGATTTACCGAAGAGAGGAAGAAGGCGGAGATGTACGGAAGAGAGAGCCAACTAGGGTCATGGACCATATTCGGAATTCTGATGGTAATACTGATTATTTTCCTTATTTGGCTACCAATCGCCGAATCCGACGACTTCCGATTCAAGAAGTCATTGCAGGTCTCTAACGTCCTGCTAACACTATCGATCTTCATACTCATGAGCTTCTCACTCAACCTCCATACAGGATACACTGGCATGGTAAACTTCGGAGTCATTTTCTTCGTAGCTATCGGTGCGATTTCAGTTGGCATCCTATCGGCTCCAGAGAGGCTACACGGGTATGGGTGGCCCATTCTACTCGCCATGATTTTCGGAATCGTACTAGCTGGTGCTATCGGATGGGCGCTAGCATATCCCACCGCCAGACTCAGGACGGACTATTTCGCAATAGTTACAATCTCTCTGGGAGAGATCGTCAGAGTACTCCTAGCTGGTGAACCACTCCTTCGAGTCGGCTCGGTCGGCTCAGCCATTGGAATCTCAGCATACCCCCTTCCATTCGAAAATATGTGGTTCTGTGGTTCAAACACCTCCGGTCCAGACACACCTTGGGCCGGTCCAGATGATTGCAGGGACGACATATCTCTGGTGGATACGCCGGCCGTACTCATCGGAGATCTACTCGATTTGGGCGAGCCAGCGCCATACCTTCTATGCTTGATGATCATGTCCCTGATTGCCGTGGCCTTAGTCTGGCGGCTTCTCTCAGTTCTCCTTTCGTCTCCTTGGGGACGGGTACTCAAGGCAATAAGAGAGGATGAGGAAGTCGCTCAGCACCATGGTCACAACGTGCTGACTCACAAGGCAGCTAGCCTAGCTCTAGGAGCCTCAATTGCTGCAATAGCCGGTGCCTTCTGGGCATGGAAGCTTACCGGGTTCGAACCTAGCTTCATGTCACCTGCCCGCTCTACATTCCTAGTTTGGGCGGCTTTCGTTATCGGAGGAAGATCCAACAATCGTGGAATGGTAGTAGGGGCTTTCATTATCGTTCTGATGGAGTTCGTATTCAATGTTCTAGTTGCGGGACAGGGTTCAGCAGACCTACCATTGCACACCACCGCAGAAAGGATAGACAAGCTATTCGAATGGCTTGTTACTAGCCAGTGGGAGGTCTTCAAGGTCTTCGCTACCATAGCCCTGGTCGGCATTCTATCTAGGTCTGAATGGCTCTTTGACGTAGGGGCCTCCGGTGCAGCAGTGTTCGCATTCACAGCGATTGCAATGGGAGAGAGGTCGATTACTGAGTCTTTCTTCGGTGGCAATGTCTATGCCGATATGCTATACATCAAAATCCTACTAGTCGGATGTCTGATGCTATTCTCTCTCAAGTACAATTCGAAAGGTCTGCTTCCAGAGGTACCGGTCAGGCCTATCAGGCCAGGGGGTGTGGGCAGTGAGTAGAGCACTCGAGGTTACTGGTCTGAGAAAAGAGTTCGGAGGGCTGGTTGCCGTCAGCGATGTCTCCTTCACAGTCAGAGAAGGAGAGTTCGTAGGCCTGATCGGCCCTAATGGGTGTGGAAAGTCAACTACATTCAACTGCATCAGCGGCCTTCTAGAGAAGACATCCGGAAGCATCAAGATGTTTGGAGAGGACATTTCCAATCTGAGGCCAGATCAAATACAGAATCTAGGAATGACTAGAACATTCCAACACACCAATCTTTGGCGTGAGATGACAGTAATCGAGAACCTCCTCGTTCCTCCGAGAAAACAATTCGGCTCATCATTTACCGAGTTGGTGAAATCTCTCCTACTCCCAGACAACCCCGAAGAGGAGGAGCGACTTTCCAGGGCTTACGAGGTTCTAGATCAGCTAGAGGTTCCACATATGGCCCACAATATGACCAGCGAGCTATCGGGAGGCCAGAGCAAGCTGGTAGATATTGGGAGGTCAATGATGGGAGATCCCAGGCTACTATTACTCGACGAGCCAGTAGCGGGGGTGGCCGGACCTCTGGCGATGAAGATTTTCAACAACCTAAGGAGGATAGTAGACGAAACAGGCATCACCATACTGATTATCGAGCACAACATGGATTTCATTCTCCGTCAGGGCGTCGATCGAATTGTCGTTATGAATGAGGGCGGTGTTCTGATGCAGGGAACACCAGACGAGGTTCGAAACAATCGCTCTGTCATCGAGGCATACCTTGGTGCTGCAGGAGACTCAGGAGGGGAAGAAGAATGACCAGAGTCCTGGAAATTAGAGATTTAGAGGGAGGCTATGGCACCGTTCAGATTCTCTATGGGATAGACATGCACGTAGACGAGGGGGAGTTCGTAACGATAATCGGCCCCAATGGATGCGGGAAGTCGACCCTAATCAAGACAATTTTCGGAATAGCTACCTACTATGGCGGAGAAATCAGATACAGGGACTTGGATGTGTCCGGGTGGAGGACAGACCAATTAGTCAACCACGGCATTGCCTATGTGCCCCAAGTCGACAATGTGTTCCCTTCGCTATCGGTTCTGGAAAATCTCCAGATGGGTGGCAACTCTCTATCTCATAGCGTTCTCGGGGAGAGAATCGATCGATCTCTTGAGATGTTCCCCGACCTCAGGAACAGGGAATATGACCTTGCAGCCTCGCTTTCCGGAGGAGAGAGACAGATGCTGGCAATTTCTAGAGCACTGATTTCTGACCCAAAGTTCCTGCTGCTGGATGAGCCCACCGCTGCCCTCTCACCCCTTTACCAGCAGCAGATCATAGAGAGCATCGACTCTCTTCGCGAAGAGGGCATAACCATCCTGATAGTGGAGCAGAATGCTAGGCTATCACTGGCTAGGTCAGATCGAGGTTACATCATCTCAAATGGAAAGATAGTGCACTCTGGCGATGCTCAGCACATTCTGACAGATCCCGAGATCGGAGAGTACTTCCTTGGGTCAACCGGTGAATAAGGATCATGAATGGACACGAGTAGCTACTCTTCCATCAGAGAATTGGCTTGCTCGGCCCACATCATCTTGGAAACCCTGCCAGGCATCATCCCTAGCGCTCCATTGACAGCCTCTGCCGTTCCCTTGTCCATCCTCGAAATCTGATCGAAGGTCCTAATCCCAAGAACCTTCAACTTCTTCTGGATTTCAGGATCGACTCCCTTGATTAACAACAAGTCGTCAGATTTCCTGTCTCCGGCTTCTCCTATCTGCTCCCAGTTGATTTGCGATGCACTTAGATCTGCAATCACCCCATCATCAGATTCCTCCACACTCTTTGCAGTCTTATCCACTCCTTCCAGCTCCAACATGGTGATGGCCTGCTTAGTCCAAGCAAGCTCTGTGACCTTTTCAGGGAGCAACTCCAACGCGTCATTGACTTCTTGAGAGGATTCAGAATCAAGATTTGACAACTGCTCGTAGGTGAAGATTCCCAGAGAATTAAGCTTCCTTAGTGTGAACTCGTCAATCCCATTAATCATGGCCAGATCATCGGCTCTACTGCTATCAGATACGCCGATTTTAACCCAATCTAAGGAGTCCTTTCTCTGACCAACTCTCTCTAGGATCAAATCTTCTCTCTTCTCCTTCTCCATTTCCTCGGTGTATTTCTCAATGTTCTGACCTGCAGATTCAGCTTTCCTAACTGCATCGTCCAGCTTCCTCTTAGCTGCTTCAGCTTCAGCCTTAGCTTCCCTCGCCTCATCCTCTTCCATCTCAGCGATTAATCGGGCTTCTTCAGCTTCCTCTTCCTCTTTCTCAACTCTCTTGTTTGCTTTTTCTACCTCGGCTTTGGCTATCTCAACCGCCTCTTCAGCTTTGATAATCGCATCACTCGCTTCAATTGTCAGGCGTTCCTTTTCCTCTTCCTCTTCCTCCTCTTCTAGTGCCAGCTGTTCTGTTTCCAACTCCTTCTTCGAAGTCTCTATGGCCGCCTTCTTCCTCTTCATCTCATCTTCTAGCCTCTTCATCTCAGCCTCTAGCTGTTCGATATCGCCTGCCGATTCACCTTGATCGCCTTGACTTTCCGGAACCACCCCCTCATCAGCCATTTCACTCACTACCGCTGGTGTTTCCTCGGGCACCTCAAGTTTCTCTTCTTCATTCGAATGATTTACCCCCTCTCCTTCAATAGTTTGAATCGTTGAAATCTCGGCTCCTTTCATTATGCCTGAAACAACTTCCGCAATGAAACGCATTGAATCCTTCATGCGATGACTATCTTCGGTCTCAAGCAGGCTAACGTTGGCATATTCGTCCGCAACCTTGCGAGAAAGACTGATTGAAACCACTTCGTCGAATTTACCATGCATTATTGCAGTCGGATGAGCAGGAATTGGCCACGACATTTTCTCAGCAGATTCCATGAACTCCCAAGGGAGAACTATGTCTAACTCGAAGCCAGTATACCTTCTCTCCCCCGTAGTCTTCCATGCACTTCTGCCCGCCTCTTCCATCCCTTCCCAGTTTTCAGCCAGTCCAAAGGCAGGAGCAATCAGTAGAAGTCTCACTTCTGCTTCAGGCCTCATCGAAGATGCATTAGCTGCAGCTAGGCCTCCCATGGATGATCCAACAACTAGGTCAAAGTCACCCTCATCTAGATGACGAAGTAGGACTTCAGTCTGACTTGCAATGCTCCATCCTAATTCAGACATTACAGGTGCAGTGACATCCCACCCAAGGGCCTCTTTCATGTAAGTGGGTTTGGAACCAGTCGGACTTCCTTCGAAGCCATGAGCAAACAGAACCCGCAGACCTACTCCCCCAATTCACAGAATGAGATTCTCAGGAATTCGCTTTCAGTGGCCTCTCTCTCCAGGGGAACGTCTTCTTCGCCAAGAATCCTCATATGGATCTCTGCAGTCACTTCTACGGTCGCCTCGAAAAGATGACCCCCCCTAACAACATGATCGTCATCAGAGGATACTATGTGGATATGAGAGAAGGGGCCATCTGGTCCTGGAGCTAGGTTACCTTGCATAGAGAGAAGCTCCATCGGCTCATCAATGGTAACCTTCTGATAAATCCCTTCAGAATCAAGATATCCAATGGTCGTATTCCTCACTCTTCCTATCCCACTAGTCAGAGCGGCTGCTCTGATTCCGTGCGCGCTAAGACTTCTTACTGAGCCATGAAGCTCTTCACCCTTGTCAAGACGCATGAATAGGTCTCGGCCAACTCGCCTGTAATCCATGTATGCCCATTCGGGTTCTAGACTTCAATTTCACGTTAAACAAATCACTCGGGGATTATCAAAAACCAGTCCAGTAGAAGAATAGAACGTCCAAAAATGCACTCTGACAGAAACCTAACTCTCCACTGGAAGAGAAGGGGTCCGACCTAACGACCATACTGTTCATAGGCCGCGTGTTCTGAGTCGCAAAGCCCGGTGGGAAATAGAATGACAATGGCTGCACATGATGCTTCTTCGAGATGGCGGACTTTCCTAGAGGAGGCCAAGGAGTCGGAGGTAATGACCCTGCTTTCTAGACAATCCAACTTTCCATATCTTTCAATCCCATTCCACGAACTACAGACCTTCGATCCAGACTTTGCAGAAGATGTACTGCAGTATCCTAAGCAGGTTCTATCCGCGGGATCCAAGACTTTGATGGAGATTTGTCGAGAAAGAGGGGAAGAGATTGACGCCTTGCTCAGAGTAGGGGAGCTTCCAGGAGATACTCGCATCCCTCTACGTGACATTGGCAGCTCTGACATAGACAAACTTCGCAGCGTCGATGTTATCGTGACCAAGATTTCTGAAATAAAGCCTAGAATCCACAGAGCGGTCTTCAAGTGCGAATCATGTGGTTGGGACATTGAAGTAGACCAAGAAAATGAGAGAGAGCTAAAGGAGCCACTAAAATGCCCTCAAGCATTGGGTGGTTGCGACCTATCTAAGCCACAAACTAGGTTTGATTTGGTCCTTCTAAGCTCTAGGATGGTAAACAACCAGTGGATAGAGATTCAGGAGCAGCCGGAATATGTTCCCAGTGGTGCCCAGCCAAGGAGGGGCATGGTACTAATTGAAGGGGACCAAGTCAACAAGCACCTTCCCGGGGAGAGGATTACTGCGAACGTAATCCCGGTAGTAAGAAGCGAAGTCAGAAACCGGAAGAAGACACCAATGTTCGATGTGATATTCCATTTGATCAGTTCAGAGCATGAGAGCACTCCATTCACAGAGATTGCAATAGACGAGGAAGACAGCGCCAGAATCCTTGAGGTTTCAAAAAGAGAAGATTTGATTTCACTGATTCAGAGATCAATAGCCCCCTCCATCTTTGCAACCGGGATTCTTGGACATGTGAAGCGCTCTCTCGCCCTACAACTCTTTGGCGGAGTATCGAGGCGACTTAATGATAAGACAAGATCAAGAGGTGATATTCACATTCTCCTCATGGGCGATCCCGGCGTCGCAAAGTCTCAACTACTGTCATTCATCTCAGAGCTTTCACCACGAGGGAGGTTTGCCACAGGCGGCGGCGTATCTGGAGCAGGACTAACTGCAGCGGCAGTGAGAGATGCGTTCGGAGATGGCCGATTCGCATTGGAAGCAGGAGTCCTCCCACTTTCAGACAGAGGTCTAGCCGCGATTGACGAATTTGACAAGATTTCCACTGACGATAGGCGAATGATGCACCCTGCAATGGAGCAACAGAAGGTCCATGTCGCCAAGGGAGGAATTACCGCTACCCTCCATTCAAGATGTGCCATTCTTGCTGCTGCCAATCCAAAGGACGGGAGATTCAGCAAGAGAGGGGCGAACCAGAGTGTAATCAGGTCATTTCAGGAGACTGGCCTCCCACCTCCACTGGCTTCTAGATTTGACATAATTTGGATGATTAGAGACGAAGTAAGAATACATGATGACGAGAGGATTGCTAGACACATTCTTGATAATAGAACGTCCGGAAAGAGTGAAGCACTTCTGGAGAACTCGATCGAGCTAGCCTCAACCGACCTCGAAGAAGAGTCTTTCTTGGTTACTCCAGAGAACGGAGAAGACCACCTCTCTCAGAATTTTCTTAGAAAGTACATTGCATTTGCAAAGCGCAATATTCACCCCCAACTAAATGATGAGGCAAAGAATACTATTCTCAAGTACTATACCGAGGAAAGACAATCCTTCGGAAGAGAGGACCAGTCCGCCTCTCAATACGAATCAGAAAAGGACAAGGACACAGTCATCCCAATCACCGCTAGAGCACTGGAGGCGCTAATCCGTCTCACTGAGGCCCACGCTAGAATGCACCTCCAAGAAGTGGCTACCGTTGTCGACGCTAAGATGGCACTAGCTGTTTTCAGACACTGGAGAGAGGAGTCGGGAATAGAGGATGAATCAGAGCTCCATTCTGGAGTATCTGTCAGAGCACGTTCTAACAACTCTGCAATAATGAACATGGTCAGGGATTTATGTTCTGAGAATGGAGAGGCAGATTTAGTAGAGCTCTACAATCTCTCACTCCCAAGGAAGATATCCGAAGAAGAAGTAAACCGAGTCGTTAGCAAAATGCTTCAAAATGGAGAGTTGTTTGAATCATCTACCGATAAGTACCGATTCGCCCGTTGACCCTATGAGTCCGACCCCCCTCCTATGGAATACAAATGGAGCCAATTGGAGAAATCACAGAACCCGATAAACTAGATCCAGTTTCTCTGGGATTCATGTGCGGACTCGAAATTCACCAACAATTGGCAACCGCAAAGCTCCACTCTCGAATGCCAAGCAAGCTATACGAGCACAAGTCTGAGGACATCCCTCTCGATTGGCCAAGGTCGACCAGGAGGCTTAGAGCTTCACGGGGAGAGGGAGGTGCAACCGATGTCGCAGCGAGGTTCGAGCAAAGGAGGAACCGCTCCTTTGAGTATGTTCAACCCCCAAATGCAGGATTGATTGAGTTGGATGAATCCCCACCTAGGAATCATGATCCGGAAGCAGTTGATGTCGTACTAACTATGGCTGCGCTAATGGGTGCAAAACCAATTCCAAATCTCCAGACCATGCGGAAGACCGTTGTCGATGGTTCGAACACCAGTGGCTTTCAGAGGACGACGATAGTTGCGACGGATGGGAATATTGAAGCTGCTTCGAGACAAGTTGGAATCGACATTATCTCTCTGGAAGAGGACTCTGCGAGGAAGCTTGAAACAAAGAGAAGCGACTCTGGCGAGACGGTCGTCTACAATCTGGATAGGTTGGGGGTCCCTCTTGTGGAGGTTGCAACAGCTCCGGATATTCGTTCTCCTGAGCATGCAAAGGAGACTGCATTGGCCCTAGGAAGACTACTCAGAGATACGCGTAGAGTGAGGAGAGGCCTCGGATCCATTCGACAGGATCTGAATGTCAGCATCGCATGTGGGGACCGGGTTGAGATAAAGGGATGTCAGGATCTTGGATGGATTCCTAGAATAGTCAGGCTTGAAATGGCCCGACAATTGCATTTCTATCGTCTCGCGAATGAACTCCGAGAAAGAGCCTCCCTCCCACCTCTACCATCTGATAGAGAAAACGACTCTAGGCCCGTCGAGAATCGTGTTAGACTTGCAGTGTTGAATAGAATCCCATTCGTAACTCATGATCTTTCTCACCTCTTCTTATACTCCGATTCAAGTCTAGTCTCTTCATCCCTGGAGAACGGGTCTTCGGTTCTGGGAGTGATTCTACCAGGGTTCTCAGGCCTATTGGGGAAGAAGACTGACTATGAGGGAGCCCCTCAATTGCCTCGTTTGGGTCGAGAACTAGCTAGTGCAGCCAAACTAGCCGGAGTTGCCGGAATATTCCATTCCGATGAGCTTCCTGCCTATGGGATAGTGGAATCGGAAGTCGAATCCATCAGAACAGAACTGACACTTTCAGAAAGCGACGCCTTCGCTCTCTGTATAGCACCTAGGTGGCAGGGCGAATTGGCTCTCGAGTCAGTTGTAAATAGAGCAAGAATGGCATTCCATAGGATTCCGCAGGAAGTCAGAAACGTAGTGATTCGAAAGGGAAAACCCGAGGATGGAACTACAACGGCACTTCGTCCATTGCCTGGTGGGGCTAGGATGTATCCCGAGACCGATGTTCCAATCCTAGAAATTACTCCTGATCGGTGGAGTTCTATTTGCAACAATCTTCCACTTACAGCTCTGGAAAGGAAGGAGAGACTCAGCGACCTTGAGTTGTCCACCAATCAAGTCGAGGCCATATTGAACGGTGAGATAGACGATCTTCTATTCGAGGGCATTGAAGGGCCGCTCGAGCTTCCACCGAAAGCATGGGCCAGCGCTCTTTTGGAGGTCGGAGCCGACAAACCAAATGCTCTAGCCGTATCAGTTCATCTGCGAAATCAGGATTTGCTTACTAGAGAAGGTGCCGAGACTCTACTGATGGAATCGACTGAGTCCTCCATCGAAGAACTAGTTTCTTGGATGTCTGCTGAATCTGAATCCAGGGGCTTTGTTCCCGCTGACTCATCTTCTATTGAGGATGCCGTAGATGCTGTACTCCATGAACGATCAGATTTCATCGACGAGAGGGGATTAGGAGCAATCGGACCGCTGATGGGAATGGTGATGCAGAAGCTTGGAGGATCGGCCGATGGTAAGGCAGTTAGCAAGATCCTACGGGACAGAATAACTGAAATCATTGGAGAGGGGAATTGAAGATTATCTTCATAGACCACTTATATTTCGCTAATACTCCATGTCAGATTTTCTGAAACCTGCGTCAATAGTAGCATTAGTCGGATTGATAATTATGACTCCCTCAATTCAGGATTTTCTTTCCGAGGAGACATCAAGATTTGTAGAGGATAGCGAATCATCCCACGATGGTCTTCCCACCGAATGGGACAATAAACAGGTCCTCTGTGTATATTTCCCTGTAGAACAGGCCCATGAGGAATACTCCCAAGGAGTAACGATGATAGATGAAGATGGGGTTGAGTTGGGGGTAAATATCGATCTAAACAGAACAGGAGCCTGTGTAGGCGGTTTTGAAGGGTTCTCGAGAGGGCTTGATTTCATGATGAACTCAACAAGATTGGCAGGGGGAGCTCTTTCTGTCGGTTATGATGTCGGACAATGGGGGCCGTTCGTCCACACAATTGGAGGACTTAATGCAGACAAATTGACTGGAGATTTCAATGGTGCATATTGGAGTTTAGATCACAATGGTGTTGCATCAATGGTAGGAATTGGGGATTTGGTGTTGTCAGAAGGAGATGTAATCTCTTGGAGCATTGGAACCTGGTAGCTTTCGCAACTATGAAGTGATTGGTGGTAGGCACAGGAACAGGTGAGCCAATGTACGACTTCCATAATTTCTCACTTTCTACCACGCAATCACTTCTGTTGAATTTCGTGATTCTATCGATAATCGTCCTCTCACTGATTAGGAGCGAGCAATCACTTAGGAATCAGAGTCAGTGGGCAATTCTCTTCCTGCTAATCATCTTCGGCGTATCAGGAAGAGTCCTAATGGACCCAATACCAAATGTTCAACCAGTAACTGTGCTAGTACTACTGGTTGGAGCATATTTTGGAGCTCCTCGTGCAATGGCTCTGGCTGCGTCAATAGCGCTTGCATCAAACCTAATCTTCCTAGGCCACGGACCATGGACGCTGTTCCAAGCAGTAGGATGGGGGGTAATCGGCCTCATGGGGGCACTGCTTTCTGACCGAATTATAATGGGTGAAAGAGTTAGGATAGGATCTTTAGCGATTATTGCAGCGGTATCAGGGTTCGCTTTCAATTGGATAGTCTCGCTAAGCATCCTTCTCGAAGCAGACTCCTCAATGTTTATTCCATATTTGTTGAACGGTTTTGTCTTTGACTTGTATCATGCACTTGGTAATGTGTTGTTTGTAGCATGGATCGCTTCGCCTCTAGGAGAGATGATGGCAAGGCATCGTTCTTCTCCAGAATTCGAAGCGGTGAGAGAAGTTGCCCTCAACTGAAGAGCTCACCATGGTCCTCGTGACTAGGCAGGACCTACAACTTTCGAAAGGAAAACTGGCAGCTCAATGCGCCCATGCTTCAGCAGAGTGCGTACTTTCTGCAAAACGAAGCAACCCCAGATCTCTTGACCAGTACCTCAGAAGAGGGGCTAGGAAGATTGTATGCAAAGTCCCAGATCTAGTCTCATTGAGGGAGGTATATTCGAGAGCAAGAAAGGCTGGAATAATATGTAACTTGGTTACCGATGCGGGCCATACAGAGATTCCCGCAGGAACCGAAACAGTGGTAGGCCTAGGACCAGGTCCTAGAGTCCAGATAGACAAGATTACCGGACAACTTCCTCTTGTAAGTTAACTCCTTAGACCCCCCTAGGAAGTAAGGTCAAATTATGTCAGAAGAGTCTTGAGCCAGACCCTCTTGCGAAGGATATGGCCATTCAGGCACCACTCTCTGAAGATGCCCGATCCGACTTACTCTCTGAGTGCCATGCTCTACGCGATCTCACCGAATGGCTCGACGAATTGGACAGAAGACCAGGTCTAGACGAATTGGGCACTAGACTCAAATCTCTGGATATCAACACCGAGGCCTTGGAGCGGCACATCGGCTATACAGACGACGGATACCAGAGGAATGTAATCAAGAAGACCGAGAACTACGAACTTGTTGCGATTTGCTGGAAACCGGGTCAGGATACTCCCATTCACGATCACGTTGGAAGCGATTGTGCATTTCTGATTGTCTCTGGAGTAACCACTGAGACGACTTATGAGACAAATGAGGACGGCCTTGCCTACCCAATATCAGATAGGAGACTCCTGCCAGGAGAAGTTTGTGCTGCAGCTGAACCGGATATTCACCAAATATCAAATGATGAGAGTGGCAACTTGATCAATCTTCACGTCTACACCCCACCTCTGAGTGGGTTTACAATTTACTCCCCAGAGGAGTGATCATAATCCTCTTTCATGCATCAATTGTGCCGCTTGTTGGACCCACATCATCTTGTTAACCCTTCCCGGGGTGAATTCCATTGCATCATTGACAACCTCTGCAGTCACAGGATCCATCCTAGAAATCTGCTCGTAGGTATGAATGCCCAAAACATTCAGTTTCTTCTGTGAGAACTCATCAAGACCTTGTATCCTTGTCAGATCGTTCGGTTTTTCGCCTTCCGCCTCTCCAATCTGGGCCCAGTTTACCTGAACTGCCTTTAGCCCCACCCTCTCCAAGATCAACTCTTCTCTGGACATTATATTGGCTTTCAGATTCAACTCGGCGTGGGCGGCCTCTCTCTCGGCCCTCATGGCCTCGGTCTCCACTCCAACTAGAACCTCCTCTTTCCCCTTCATCTCGCTCTGAAGCTTAGCAATCTCTTGCTCTACCTCCTCTGCCTTCTTTGCCGTCTCCGACTTGAATTTGTGACTTTCTTCAATCTCTTGCTTTGCCTTCAGAGTCTGAGCTTCAGCCTTCTTTGCCTCCTCTTCGACTTTGGCAATTTCCTTCTGCTTGGCCTTCACTTCCTTTTCCATCGCTTTGGCCGCCGCCATCTCTCCCTTCATTTGATCCTTGACGTCCTTCAGAGCCCCCTTCGCTTCATCTGCTCCGGCCTTTGAGGCTTCTAGTGCCTCCTGTTTCGCTGCCATGGTCGCATCCATCTTAGCCTCGGCCATCTCTCGCTTGGCCCTGAACGCCTCCAGTTGCTCTTCAGCCTTCGACATCATCTTGCCAGATGCCTTGATCTGCTTCTCAGCTACCTTTCTCTCCATCTCGGCCTTCTTCAGCTCCGCTTCCGCCTTAGCAGCAGCCTTGCCTTCTTTGGCGACCTCCGAGCCGAGTTTCTTCGCCTCTGCCATCGTATCCTTGGCTTCCTTTCCAAACTCCTTTGCCGCAGAACTCTCTGTCTTGATCTTGGCCTTCAGCTCAGCCTCCTTGGCCTTCAGCTCTTCAGGGGATAGTTTGGAGGAAGCCTTCAACTCCTCAAGAGCCTTCTTAGCAGCCTCGGCCTGCTTCTCTGCTTCCTTTCTCCCAGCCTGTGCCTTCTTTGCCTCGACCTCGGCCTTAGCCACCGCCTTGGCTTCTTTTGCTGCAGCCTTGGATTCCCCAATCTGGGCCTTCTTAGCTGCTTTCAATTCTGCTTGAGCTGCTGCTGCTTCGGCCTTAGCCTTAGCCTCGGCAGCCTTTGCCTCCTTCGGGTCCTCGACCTTTGCCTTCTTTTTCTTCGCCTTGGGCTTTGCCTCCGGCTCAGGCTCAGGCTCAGGCTCAGGCTCAGGCTCAGGCTCGGGTTCT
>Ga0207989_1000699_pt1 | contig 18012 bp, 3 predicted proteins | sample ETNtaG_7_FD_185777 | JGI IMG/M metagenome (GOLD analysis project Ga0207989, IMG submission 185777) | Marine microbial and viral communities from oxygen minimum zone, Eastern Pacific Ocean - ETNP201406SV65 (SPAdes) (version 2) | ecosystem: Environmental > Aquatic > Marine > Oceanic ... | reverse complement strand
CCGTCGTTGTCGGCGGATTCGGCGGGTGATAGCGGGAACAGGTCTTCGACGTCGAGGACGCCGTCTCCGGGGTAGTAGTCGTATGCGCTCGAGCCTGCGCCGGTGAAGGTGCCGCATGTGGCTCCGTTGTCGCCGTCTGCTGCAGGGCAGGTGTCGTCGTCGGTGTCGGCGTTGTCGCCTGTACCGTCGCCGTCGTTGTCGCCCCACTCCGTGTCGTCGTCTGGGAAAGCGTCGTTTGAGTTCAGGTAGCCATCGCCGTCACGGTCGTTGTCGCCGTTGTCGCCGATACCGTCGCCGTCCATGTCAGACGTCTCGGCTGGGTCGACTGGGTGGCTGTCCGTGGCGTCATCGACGCCGTCGCCGTCGCAGTCCGTCTCGTTGGCGCAGTTGATGCCGTCGGCGGTGCCGTCGGCATCGAGGTCTAGGGCAGAGCCGTCGGCCTCGTCCGCATCGAGTACGCCGTCATCGTCGTCATCGTCGTCCACTGCGTCGCAGGAGTAGTCCCCGTCGTTGTCCCACATTGGGAAGTCGGTGGCGTCGAGCGGGTCGGAGTAGTCCTGGCATCCCGTCGTCTCGTCGATGTCCGGGTAGCCGTCGTTGTCGTCGTCGAAGTCTAGGCCCACGCCATCGGTAGTGGAGGTTGGCCCGGTTGACCCGGGAGTCCCTGCTGGGACTGAGACCTCGAAGGATATGTCATCGACCCATCCAGCATCCGATCCACCGCTGCAGCAGGAGTCCCTGTAGTGCAGCCAGATCAGAGTGTGCGTTCCCGCATCCAGTGTGACTGTCTTCTCCGTCCAGTCGGCGTTGCACCATGCACCGCCGTCATTCACGCCGTCCACGTAGAAGGCCATGTAGTCGTAGCAACTTGTGCCGCTGTATGTGGCCTCCATGGATGACTTGTAGCTGAACGTCATTGTGGTGTCTGCTGTGACGACCCCACCGTATGTGGTGTCTATCGTCAGAGAGATTTGGGATTGCCCGCCTGATGACGGTACAGAGCCCGTCTGCAGTGCGTAGCTCCCGCCGTTGACCGTGGTGCTCTGGACCGACCATGCGTAGGTCGCGTCGTTGGCCCATGTGATCCCGGAGGTCCCCGAGAGGTCCCCGGACTCGAAGTCGTCGCCATCCGTGATGACTGCGCCGCTCGTTATGATCGTGTCAGCGAGCCCGTCGCCATCGGTGTCGGTGCTGGCGTTCTCATCAGTGTCGTATGCGTCCGTGTCGTCGTTGACGCCGTCGCCGTCGCAGTCCGCCAGTAGGTCGCAGCCTGCGTCCTCAGCGGAGTCGTCGACGCCGTCGCCGTCGTCGTCCGTGTCGAGCCCGTCGTGCAGGCCGTCCCCGTCCGTGTCGGTGTCATAGTCGGTGCCGGTCACGGAGACGTCGCCAGGAGCAGTCGAGAAGACCGAGTCTGTCCCGCTGATGCTGTGGCTGATCGTCGCCGTGGTGTCCGCGGCGTCGTCGTCCGTGTCCGTTATGTCAACGTAGACGTACTGGGACATGTCCCAGTTCACCTTCGTGAACTTGAGGTACGAAGGGTCCACTGTGACCGCCGAGTTGTCGGACGATGGCGTGATGACTAGCGTGCCATCAGGGGCCTCGTCAAGAGACACCTCGTACATCGTCCAACCGCCCTCGTCGAGGGTGACAGTGGTGACGTCGGTCGAAATCGACGCCCCCATTGCCCTGGCTTCATCTCGTAGTTCTGCTGCCTCTGGCACCATCGGGAGGATAGCTGACGCTATCATCACGGCCACCATTAGCAGCGTTCTTGCTGTCTGTGTCACTTTTTCCATGTTATCAGTCCTCCTCGCCGTCTTCTTCGTCCTCAGACGGATCCTCGTCCTCCTCGAATTCGAAGTCCTCGAATTCCTCGGTGTAGTCTTCTGCCTCGTCCTCTGAGCCCTGCCCAGCGTTCCTGTTGAGCTGTAGCAGGCCGTATCCAGCAGCGCCTATTGCGGCTGCGATGCCCAGGTACGGCAGGGGGTCGAACATCACGTCGTCGATCAGTGAGACCGGGTTCGCCTGGTCTCCCTTGCCGTCCTCGTTGGCGTCGTACCACTCTGCGTTGTCGCGTGGGAAGCGGTCCTCGTCCCCTTCTGCGCACTCGACGTAAGCCACCTTGGATGGTGATCCTATGCCGGTGTTGACGCAGGCTGGGTCCGGGTGTCCGTCCCCGTCGTCGTCAGCGTCGATCGCGTCGCAGACCCCATCGCCGTCCAGGTCCTCTGGTTCCTCGGATGCGGAGTCCTTGTCTCCGGAGCCGCCGGCGTTGGCGCAGGCGACCTCGGTGGCGTCCAGCCATCCGTCGCCGTCGTCGTCGTTGTCCGAGTTGTCTCCGATTCCGTCTCCGTCCGAGTCCTCCCTCTCTAGGGGGTTGTTGGGGAATGCGTCGTCCAGGTCGATGACGCCGTCGTTGTCGTCGTCGCCATCCACTAGGTCGCACTCGCCGTCACGATCGTTGTCCGTTGGGACCTCCATCGTGTTGAGCGGGTCGGTCAGGCATGATGCCTCGTCAACGTCGGTCCACCCGTCGTTGTCGTCGTCGTCGTCCACCGCCTCGCCTAGGCCGTCGCCGTCGTTGTCGGCTGCCTCGGTCTCGTCGGTCGGGAACGCGTCCAGGCTGTCTGGCACGCCGTCGTTGTCGTCGTCGGTGTCGACGATGTCGCAGATGTAGTCGCCATCGTTGTCAGCTGGTACGCTTGATGGGTCCAGTGGGTCGGTCCCGCATGCCTCCTCCTCCGCGTCGGTCCAGTCGTTGTTCCCTGGTGCCTCTGCGTTTCCGGAGATCTGCCCGTCGTCGTCTATGTCGGCGTTGTTGCCGACGCCGTCGCCGTCCGTGTCAACCCACTCCGTCCCGTCGTTGGGGAACGCGTCTGTGTTGTCGGGGCATGTGCTAGCGATACCGCCGGTCTGGGACGGGAAGTAGTTCAGGCCCTCGATGGTCGAGGAGTTCTGTGCTGCGAGCCATGCGCTCTGGTCGCATGAGTCCCACCATCCGTCGTTGTCGTCGTCCATGTCCCTGTTGTCGCCCTCGCCGTCGCCGTCTGCGTCGGACCACTCGGTCGAGTCGTACGGCCACAGGTCGTCCGTGTCGTTTACTCCGTCGTTGTCGTCGTCTGGGTCAAGTGCGTCGCACACTCCGTCGGCTTCGTTGTCCGTCGGCATGTCGGTTGCTAGGAGGGGGTCGCTTCCGCAAGCCACCTCGTATGCGTCTGAGTGTCCGTCGTCATCGTCATCGTCGTCCGCCGTCAGGTTGGTCGGCGTCTCTGGCAGGCATACCGTGTTGTTGTCTGCGTCCAGCAGGCTGGTGTCGATGCTGTCGGGAAGTCTGTCTCCGTCCGTGTCCGTGTCCGCGCACTCGTCGAAGTCGAATGCGTCGGTCTCGTCGTCAGTGCCGTCGTTGTCACCATCCGAGTCGAGGTATGTGCTTGCCGAGGAGTGCTCCAGGTCGGAGTTCTCGGTGATGTCGCACAGTCCGTCGCCGTCGTAGTCGGACGGGGTGACGTTGGCTTCCATGTGGGCCATGCTGCTCGCGCCTAGGCAGATCTGCTCTGCTATGTTGGACCAGCCGTCGCCATCGACGTCGGGGTCGACGTCATCGGCGATGCCGTCGCCGTCCAGGTCCGAGGACCCGTTCTCGTCGAGAGGCATCTCGTCTAGATCGTTGCCGATCCCGTCGCCGTCGATGTCATCGTCGAGCGCGTCGCAGATCCCATCGCCGTCGGTGTCGGTCGGGAAGCTGGCGTTGTCGTTCGGGTCCGTTCCGCAGTCGATCTCGAGCTGGTCCAGCCAGCCGTCGCCGTCCGCGTCAAGCGAGTAGAACGTCACGTTGACCGTGTAGTCGGTCCCCGTGGTGTCGTACGTGCCCCAGTTCCTCACTCCGATTCCCATCCACGAGTCTGCAGGTGATGCGACCGTGCTGGTGTTGAAGATCTGATTACCGGAGCCAAATGCGGACATTCCGATCTGGTTCCACGAGTTGTCGAAGATATCCAATATGCACCACACATCGGGGATGTCGTATCCGCAGTTCAGTTCGATTTCGACGCCGTGGTTGGCTGGTACATCGTATGTGAACCTGTCAGTCGAGTCCAGGTTGGCCATGGTCCACCCGTCCCACGAGAGCGTGTTGTTGGTCGCGTTCACGTAGTCGTTGACGTGGATAGCGGTCGATGGTCCTGGACCGGCGTCCATGCCCGAGTTGGCGTCGTTCTGGCTGCCTCCCTCGAGGTCCGAGAGCGGCAGGAACGAGATGTTCATCTCGTACTCGTGTGGGTCGTCGCCACTGCCGCAGCAGGTCCAGAGGTAGATGTAGACCCAGCCTGCCGTGTCGCTGACTGCGTTCGTCGCGTCCCAGCCGTTGGCTGCGCAGACCGGGTTCGGGTTCGTGGTGTCGCACCCGGATGCGTTGTGCAGCGTGCCGACTGGCCATAGCCCTGAGTTCTGCGAGAGCTCGTCCAGGCCGTAGCCGTAGTCCTGCTCGATGAAGTATGCCCCGTTGGCGGGGAAGGCGCAGGGCATGTGCTGCTCCTGGCACATCAGCATGTACACTGTGTGGTAGGTGTTCGGGTCCCCTGTATCGCCATCTAGGTCAAAGTCGTAGTCGATGTTGACGTAGTGTCCCTCTGGGACGGATATGCTGTAGAAGTCGTATGGGTCCCACGTGTATGCCATCCATCCGGTGCACACGCCGCCGTCCCAGTGGTCCCTCAGGGTGCCATTGGCATCCAGCGGGTTCAGGTCGGCTTGGGTGCTCTCGTTGGTGAAGGTGTGTCCTGACCATGCACCTGGGTACACTAGGTCGGCTGCGTCACCGCCCGGCACTGAGCCGGCCATGCCGCAGTCGTCCTGGCTGTCGCCTGGGGCGAGCCCTGGTGTAGCCAGTGTGACTGTCACCTCGTAGGGGCCGCTTCCGCGATCGGTCCAGACCCTGACGTAGATGTCCTGGTCGGCGTGTTGGTACATCGCCCAACCGCACTCTGGGTTGTTGTTGTACGAGTTTGCGATCGAGTAGAAGTACCCGTAGGTCGGGTGCAGGTAGAACAGTCCGAGGTCGATGTCGTTCTGCCCTGGGAACTCGACGCACACCTCGAAGGCGTAGTTGCTCGGCAGGTAGATCTTGTAGAAGTCGTACGGGTCGAAGCTGTCGTGCCCGTATCCCTCGAAGGTCTGGTTGACCGTAGAGAGGTTCAGTGCCTCCAAGTAGCTGTCGCCAGCATCGAGGCATCCGCCGATGGGTGCTTGTCCGGCGTCGTCCTGGCAGGCCAACTGCCATGGCTCCTCGGTCGCGTTGTACGTTGCGAAGGTCACCGTGTAGTTGCTCTCGTAGTCCTCGGTCATCGAGTTGAGGATGAGCCTCAGGTAGACCACTGAGTCGACGCCTAGGTCGTTAGTCCATGAGTAGGACTCGTTCGTGGCCACTGCCTGCGGGTGGAACCCGAAGGAGGAGCTAACGAAGGAAGTGTAACCAGAGGATGTAACCATGTACATCCCGAAGTCGATGTCCCCCTCTATCTCGATGGTGTCGTTGAAGTTGCTGTCGATGCCCTCGGGCCACTCCAGCATTGCCCAGAGCCCGTCTCCGGCTGAGACTGAGATCTGGTACCAGTCTGCCTCGTCGTATCCCGCGCACATCATTCCCTCGAAGACACCGTTGCCGTCCGAGTCCGTAAGGCCCGTGACGTCTAGTGGTGTGCCCTCAGGGGCGTATGCCCCTTCGGCTGCATCCTCTCCGGCTCCGTTGAAGTTCCCGGTTCCGGGGGCTTGCCCGTCATCCTGGAAGAAGCATGGGGGTGGTGCGCCTGGCTCGGTCTGGTACTCTAGTGAGTATCCAGATGAGGGGCCGCTGTAGTGGAGGACCTCTGCGAAGAACATGGTCTCGTCACCGAGCTGCCCTACGTCGATGAACTCCGGCTGGTCGAACCACGAGTAATCGAACATCCCCGAGAGGGTCTCGGTTGCAGCATCGTAGTCCGTGTATAGCTGTAGGTCCAGGTCAGCGCTGTTGTCCCAGTGCAGGGTCAGGTTCGCCTTGTAGTTCTCTGGTAGGAAGATCGCCCAAATGTCTGATGTGTCTGAGGAGTCTCCAACGTGTCCGGACGCCATATCCTCGTACACGTAGTCGTCCACAGATAGCAGACCGGTGAAGTTCCCAAGGGCCATTCCGATTATCAGGCCCACTCCGCCGTCGCCGTACGTGTCGAACTTCTCGACGGTGTACGTCCCGGCATCTGAGTATGTCTCCAGCCACCCTACAAAGAAGTTTGTCATGTAGAATGTGTCGGTTGTCCCATCGGGCTTGGTGACCTCGATCGAGGACTCTGATCCGCACCATACGTCGCAGAATGTGACAACCAGGTCAGCTGCCTCGCCCGAGGCGAGCTCGAATGAGCCCGTCTCGTAGGTGAACGAAGGGTTGCCGGTCCCTTCGACGTCCATGTCCAGAAGGGTTCGGTACTGGGGAGTCGTTTGGTCTCCCGGCAGGCCGTTGTCCCCTGTCCAGACTGTGATGTTCATCTGGTAGTCTGTAGCTACGCCAGCGTAGTAGCAGTAGTAGCATGTGATCATTATCACGGATGAGTCGCCTCCTACTGAGAAGGGCGGGTCATCGTAGTACCACCCGCCGTAGGTTGCGCCTTCGGCGGTTCCGTCGGTTCCTACGGTGATCGGCCCCCCAGTTAGGGAGTAGTAGAAGTATCCCCAAGATCCGGAGTAGTAGTTGACCAGACTGCCATCGCCTGGCCCTAGTGACACCATGAATGCGTAGTTGTCGTAGAAGCTCGCACCGGTGTGGTTCCAGGATAGCTCGACGGTATACCCGTATCCGTACGGCAGATCGAGGAGGTACCCATCGGCGTTATCATCGGAGTTCGAGTTGAAGCTCGTAGCTGCGGAGGCATCCCCGTAGTACGTTATCGTCTCGGTTCCTGTCCACGAGAAGTCGTCTGTCAGGTTGTGGTGGGTTGAGAGGGTGTTCCCCGCATCCGTACCCCTGCAGGCGTCTGGTCCGGAACAGCTTCCAGAGGTCTCGCCTCGCTCACCGGCTCTGTCGAGCTCTGCTGGGGCATCTATTGCTCCCAGCATCGGTAGGCAAACCGAGACAATCATTAGCAGTGTCAGATTTACTGATCTTGTTGCATTTTCATTCATAGGCGTCACTTAGTGACTATCACGACTTGTATCAAATATAAACATCTCTCAAAATGCTCACTTTTCCATATTTTCACTAATCCGGTAAAATACACTAATTATATTACTAGATTAGGAAAATTATTACGAATATAGGTAATTTTATCATTGTTTTCTTACATTTTCGGGAAAATTACTGTCAATGAGAATATTGTATATTGAGGTAAAAAAAATACACAAAGTGCAAAAAGTACACCAATTATTTCTGATACTCCCATTCTTCGTAGTAATCGTCTTCTTCGTCACCCCATCCTTGGTCATCGTCGAATTGCTCCCTGAGCCTGCTCCTGCCGAACAGGAATGCCATGGATGCGGATAGCATGGCGGATACGCTGCCGATCGCAATGATTGAAATTCCCGGGTTTAGCTTCATCTTGTCCATCACAGTAAGTGGGTGCCCGTTGTCCCCCAGTCCGTCCGAGTTCCTGTCGACCCATTCCTCTGAGTCGAATGGGAATGCGTCTTCCTGGTCGATGACGCCGTCGTTGTCGTCGTCTGGGTCTATGAGGTCGCATGTCAGATCGCCATCGAAGTCTGCTGGCACCTCGCTGGAGGCGATCGGAGAGGTCTCGCATACGGCCTCCGTCGAATCTGCCCAACCATCGTTGTCGTCGTCTGCATCATCGCCATCCCCCTGCCCATCCCCATCGGTGTCCTTTGTCTCGGTCGGGTCGAATGGGAATGCATCGTCGAAGTCGAGGACCAGGTCGTTGTCGTCATCGTCATCGAGGTTGTCGCATATCCTGTCTCCGTCGTAGTCTGCTGGGATCGATTGTTGGTCGCGGGGGTCGGTCCCGCAGATGCTGAGCTCGTCCGAGTCGCCCCAGCCATCGCCATCGTCATCGGGATCCGAGTTTGACCCTTGGTTATCGCCATCGAGGTCGTCCCACTCGTTGGGATCGAAGGGGAATGCGTCAATGGAGTCGTTCCAAGCGTCGTTGTCGTCGTCTGGGTCGACCACGTCGCACAGCCGGTCGCCGTCCCAGTCGTCCGGTGCGGATTGGATCAGTGATGGGTTGGTGCCGCAATTGGTCTCGTCCACGTCGTCCCAGCCGTCGTTGTCGTCGTCTGGGTCCGAGTTGTCTCCGACTAGGTCGCCATCGTTGTCGTTCCACTCGCTGGAGTCGAGTGGGAAGGCGTCGAATGCATCCTGGTAGCCGTCGTTGTCGTCGTCAGGATCGGATGAGTCGCCGATCCCATCGCCGTCGGTGTCGGTGCTCTCGGAGTCGTCGAACGGGAAGTCGTCTAGGTCGTTCCCTATACCATCGCCGTCGACGTCGTCGTCCAGCTCGTCGCACACCCCGTCTGAGTCGGTGTCGTCCGGGGTGGAAGAGGGGTCCAATGGGTCGGACAGGCAGTCGACCTCCACCCCATCGTAGAAGCCGTCTCCATCATCGTCCCCGTCAGAGTTGTCCCCGATCCCATCGGAGTCAGTGTCGTTCCACTCGCTCGAGTCGTAGTCGAAGCTGTCGGAGGGGTTGTCGTAGCCATCGCCATCGATGTCCTCATCGAGGATGTCGCAAATACCATCGGAGTCTAGGTCGTCGGGGAATGAGTCTGGGTCGTTGCCATCGGTGCCGCACGAGTACTCGGCTGAATCGCTCCAGCCGTCGTTGTCGTCATCTAGGTCTGAGTTGTCACCAGTCCCATCCCCGTCGTTGTCTGATGTCTCGTTCGCGTCGTCAGGGAACGAGTCGTTCGCGTTGTCGACGCCATCCCCGTCGATGTCCTCGTCCAATGGGTCGCATATCCCGTCGGCATCGGTGTCGGTTGGAACGCTGGAGTTGTCGTACGGATCGGAGCCGCATGCGTACTCGTCTTCATCGTAGAATCCGTCCCCATCTGCATCTAGGCTGAAAATCCATAGTGAGAGGTTGTACTGATCCCCTCCGTCGTATGCCCAGACCTCTATGACAACGTTCGTGCCTCCGAGGTTTGCCCCCGTGCCATTGGATGACACTGACTGCGTGGGGTTCGAGGAGTAGTCGTAGTCGACCTGGCTGTTCGCACTGTCATAGAGAGCTAGGGTCAGCCAGGCGGATTGCCCGTAGCCGGGTGAGAGTTCCGCTGTGATTCCATGGTCTACTGGAATGTATACCTGGTAGTAGTCATAGTTGTCTGAGCCGCTGTCAACGTATCCGGGCCAGATCGATGAGCCCGGTGTTGCGTTCACCAGAGGCGTTGCATTGGAGTACTCGTCACCGGCGTCCCCCCCAGTGTATGCGTCGTTCTGGTTGAGTCCAGGTATCTCTGACTGGTTGACGAGGGTGATGTTCAGTGTGTAGTCCCCCTCCCCTCCATTGCCCCACCAACCTGAGGATGACTGGACAAGTATGTACACGGTTGTGTTGCTAACATCGGTTGAACCGCTACTCACGGTCTCGGGATTGTCGTAGAGGCTTGAGTCGATCATGGACTGCGCTTCATCATATAGGCCAAGGTCGAAGTTGTTGCCAGAGTTGTTCCATGACAAATCTGCCGTGATTGCGAATCCTGACGGGATAGATACGGAATATATGTCGTCATTGTCCGATGAGTCTGATATCCAACCATAGTATGTGCTGTTATTTGCAGAGAGAACCAGAGCATCTGAGAAGACGTCCCCTGCATCCCCTCCAGAGTTGGCGTCATTCTGATTGTATGCAGGGCTGGCTGACAGATTGGCAATTCCGATTGTCAAATTGTAGTCCACACCCGAACCTGAGTAGACAAGGACTCGGTAGTAGATTGTGGTCCCCCCGATTGATGACGAGTTTCCGGAGACCTCCTCCGGATTATCGAAGCTGCTTGCGGAATAGTCCAGTGAACTTCCCGATGACGAATACATGTACAGGTCCAAGTCTGCAGAGGAGTTGTTCCATGAAACGGACGCCCATGATGTCCAATTCATGGGAACGTCAATGGCGAAGTAGTCGTTTTCGTCCCAGTTCTCATCGACCCAACCCTGGAATGTAGTAGTATTTCCAGACATGTTGACTGATAGGGCGGTGCCCAGAGTATCTCCAGCATCCTCTCCCGAGCCAGCATCGTCCTGGGACGATCCGGGCTGCCCCGATGTTGAGAATAGCGTAATGGTAAGGCTGTAGTTTCCTTCGTCTGCAGTGGTGTAGACTCGGATGAAGACGCTGTCCCCGGCTACGTTTGCAGCGCTGCTATTTACCTCGTATGGGGACGAGGAGTCTGGGCTGTTCGGATAGTTGACGTAGTAATTTCCTGTTGAGTCGATTAGGGCTAGCTGGGTGTTGGAGGATGTCCCGTTCGGGAAACTCATCGACACGGAAATTCCCGTGGCTGCAGGTATAGAGATGTTGTACCAGTCCTGGCCGTCCCATGAATCCGATATCCAACCAGTGAGGGTTTGGTTAGAGCTGCTGATTATCGTGGCAGTCGTGGGCGAGTCTCCCGAGTCGGACCCGGTACCCGCATCGTTCTGTGACGGGCCCTGGTTCTCCTGGAAGATCCAGATTTCGAGGGTGTAGCTCCCGCTACCCGTGAATGCATCGACCCATAGCGTTACGGTTGTGCCTCCGACGCTTGAGCCATTGGACGTTACGTTCTCGACTGGGTCGGAGTACCAAGAGTAGTCTATGGAGTAATTGCTGGAGTCATATAGGTACAGATCGAAGTCGATTCCTGCACTGTTTGAGAAGCTCAAGCTTGCGGCGATGCCAGTGCCATTTGGCATGTTGATTGAGTACCAGTCCTCATCTCCACTGCTCAGGTTTCCGTAGTATGTGTCATTGTACGCCCCGAGCGGGGTTGCGTTGCTGCTGGAGTCCCCCGCATCTCCACCGGAGCCAGCGTCATCATCAGCGAGGGCTTGTGCTGAAATCGCACTGATCATCATGAGGGCGATGACTACCCGGGCACTTCTCGCATATCTCCCCATGACTCTGCCGTGGGCTCGGGAGTTTTGAAGGTTGGTGAAAAATGGTGTTAAAACTACACCGCACGCGAGTGCGTCGTTTTAGTACTGGTAGAAACCGGACCCTGACTTTCTCCCTAGTTTGCCCTCTTCGACCATCTCGACTAGCAGATCTGCAGGCGTGTACTTGTCGCTTGACATTCCCTCTTGCAGGACGTGCATGATGTGCAGTACGGTATCCAATCCGATCAAGTCGGCCAGTGCGAGGGGGCCTATTGGGTGGTTCATCCCCAGTTTCATGATCCCATCGATCGCTTCTGGTTCGGCGACCCCCTCCTGGAGGGTGAGGATGGCCTCGTTGATCATTGGCATGAGTATCCTGTTGCTTACGAAACCGGGAGAGTCTTGGCAGGATAGGGGGGTCTTTCCCATCTCCTCGGATGCAGAGACGACATCGGAGGTCACTTCTTCTGAGGTTTCGCTGCCGTTGATAATCTCGACCAGTTTCATTATCGGCACTGGGTTCATGAAGTGCATCCCAATCACCCGATCAGCCCTCTTCGTGTGCCTTGCAATCTCATTTATGGAAATGCTAGAGGTGTTGCTGGCCAGGATTGCCTGGGGCTTGCATATCGAATCCAGTTTGCTGAAGGTCGAGAACTTCAAGTCGGGAATCTCTGGTATTGCCTCCACGACCAGATCGCAGTCCGAAAGGGACTCTAGGCCCACGGATGAGGAAATCCTGGAGAATGCCGAATCTGCTTCTTCTCGGCTCATCCGCTCCTTCGAAACGAGTTTGTCCAGAGAGTTAGATATCGCCGAGGTCCCCCTGTCCAGGAACTCCTGTTTGATATCCACCATTGTCACTTCCATTCCGCAGCAGGCTGCAACCTGCGCTATCCCGTTACCCATCTGCCCGGAGCCAACTACTCCGACTGATCGTATTGCCATGTGTTATTCCAGCAGTGGGGGAGACATGAGGTTTGGGTTGGGCTATTCCGCGCCCCTGGCCCTTCTGCCCGAGATCCTAAGGGTGAAGACGACGATAGCGGAGAATACGGAAACAGCCCCTGCTGAGAAGACCCAGAGCATGGTTCCAGAGGTCTGGGCATCATCAATGGCCCAGTCGATCCAATCTTGCTTTAGTACCTCGATTTGGTAAGACTGAGTGTTCTTCGCGTGATCCATGGAGAATCCCTCGATAACGTGCTGCCCCGCCTCCCCTGGTACTGTGATGTTGATTGAGAACTGGCCACCTTCTGGACAAATTATGTCCCTGGATTGCACTTGGCTGCTGATTCTGACCAGGAGGCCTTCCTCGCAATGGCCTGACACCTCCCTGAGCGTCGTTAGGGTCGAACCCTGGTATGGCTCCTCGTTGAACTCCAAATCAGGGGGCGTGGAGTCTCGGTCTATGGAAACGGAGTACGAGTCTGTGCTATCGAGGGAGTCGATCTCGATGACGAAGTCGTTGGTCCCTTCGACTAGGTCCAGTGACAGGAAGGATGTGCCTTCTCCGGGCCCAATGACGCCGGTTTCTCCTGTGGTCAGGCTGGTCCACCGGACCTCTTGGGAATGGTGTCTGTCGAGTAATATCTCCACGCTGTCGAGAGAGACGAGGGGCTGGTTGTCGCCCGAGATCGCGGTGTCGTAGCTGCTCTCGGGGAGTTCGAAAATCCTGCACTCATGGAATGAGTTGCGATTCTCCTGCTCGATGGTCCGGTCTGTGGCATGGATGCAGAAGTCCTGGGTCCCGGTTGTGTTGAGGATGATGGATTGGACTCCCTCAGAGCCGAATTGTTCAGTTAGCGCCTCCCCATTGACAGATACCCAGAGGGAGACGTCCTCTGATGACCACCAAGACAGGTTCTGGAAGTGGTCTTCGAGGGCGTCCCCATTCGATGGCGAGAGTGCCCATGAGACATCCGGCGGGGTCGAGTCCATCACTAGGGACCAATTGTGCTGATAGGAATTCCCCGCCCAGTCCTCTAGTGTGATCGTGATTCCGATTTCCCCCTCTCCCAAGCCGTCTAGTTCCAGCGGCACCGAGACGACCCTGGTGGATGGGTATTGGGAATTTCCTGGCATGGGGAAACCTGTGCTTTCGTTTAGGACCGGTGGGAGTTCTTCCTCCAGGGTGCAATCGGATGTCTGGACCCATGAGAAGTATAGGATGAAAACGCACCACTCCATTGCATCTGCTGGAATCTCAAGGATGAGTTCTCCGCTTGTGATGTTTATTGGGAATTGGAGGTCATCTTGACCGTACGAGTAGGAAGCTTGGTCCTTTATCGAGATAAGAGAGACATCCGATGGCGGGTTTGGGTCGTGGACGACTTGGAAGGATGTGTTTGCAGAATTGCCCGCGTTATCGGTGGATGTAATCGAGAAGTCGTTTTGGCCGACGTTGTGATAGAAGAAGTAGTCATCGTCGGAGTCTTCGTGTATGCCCAATGAAGACACCTCCAATTCCGTGGTAATGTTTGCGAAACCTGTGGAGTTCGTAGGGATAGTTTCGCCATCCAAGACCAAGAGTGCCCCTGGCTCTGTCTGTATCTGGAATTCCAGAGTCGAGGAAACAGATATCCAAGGAACGCCGTGGACGGCCAGCATTGGGGAAGTTGCGTCGTAGGAGACCGCCAGGTGGGATTCGGCGTGGCGACCGGACGCATCTGATACCGAGGCTTGGAATTGGAACCACTGCTCGGTTGCTGGTAGCGTCGCGTTTACCCATGCCTCCCTTAGGGGGAGTGGTGCGGTTTCATTCACTATCCCGTTCCAGACGTGTGTTAGGTCGTGAAGGCTGCCGTTGGTCGCCAGCCCCCATGCCGAGTTAGCCGGGAATGTCGTGTTGTTGCCAGGCCACGTCCAAGACAGATCTGAGATGTTGAAACCGACACCTATGTCCATGGCATGGAGGTTGATGGGCACCTGGGAGTTGGCCTCAGTTTGGTCCTCGGGAGTGGTGAATGATATCTCGGGGTCCAATTCGATTAGCTCGTATTCGTAGGGGAGCCTGATCATCGCACCGCCTTCCAGCACGATGTCGATGAAGCCGGTCCAGTTTCCCTCGTCTGGGGGCCTCAGGAAGCTGAGGTTCAGCTCGAGTGCCCCCTCTGGAACCATCCCCCCGAGGGACTCGGAACCGGATGGCCAGGTGCTGGCAATGCTGGATTCGTTCAAGTTGCGGAATGATGGGACTTCTAGTGACGACCCTGCGACCACCTCTATGTCGATCCAGAATCTTGACGACTCGCCATCCACTGACCAGCCGTGCACTGCGACGCCATACAGGCCATCCTGCGGATTAGTCTGTGAGATTGACTCCGAAGACGTCCCGCTCCACGACCTCGTCAGCTCCTCGTCGGAGGAGAAGATGCCGTCTCCGTCGTCGTCTCGGAAGAGGAAGAGGTCCAAGTCGCTACTATCGTACGAGTCCATCGATATGCTGAGCTCGGTTGCTTCCTCGATAGAGAAGTTGTGCCACCAAGATGCGGTCATCTTGTCGTTGGGGTCGTCCTGGAATGCTGACTGGTTATCGAGGCTGATTGGACGTACCCATCCCTGTGCCGAGACCGACTCTACGGGAAGTGGCATCGTCGATACGACTAGAGCGCTGTCGTTGCCCTCCGATTCGGACCAGTCGGTTACGGTCCTGCTGAATCCGGATGACTCTGCTGAAATGTAGCCGACGGAGATGTTTAGCGGGTTGTCGTTCGTCTCGACCCCGTGTAAGGCCGTATGCAATACCATTTGGTGGATTCCCGGCGTGGCGGGAACTGCGAATGTCTCTCTCGAAGTGCCCGTGTATGTCCCCCAGTTGTGCTGCCCGCTAGTAGCATGGTTGTTCACTGATCTTTCTTCGATGAAGAAGGTGCTTGGCCCGTATGCTTCTGGGTCGTCGTCAGCATACTCATGAGGAGTCTCAGTCAGCCATAGGACGTCGATGTCCGTGAATGGGTTATCGTCCCAATCGACATCCAGGATTACGACCCCCTCCTCATCTAGCTCCTCGGGCCAATCGACGGTGAGGAAACGCCAGTCACCGCTTTCCGGCCTCCAGCCCCATCGCATAGCCCCACTAATCCACGACTCGGAGTACAGTGTCTGGTTGTCTGGATTCCCATCCAGGGGCTTCGGAAGCAGAGTGAAGGGCCCCTCCCATGGGACATTTGTTACGATGGGCAGAGTCCAAACCCTAGATGAGTTTTCCACGGATTCCAACTCTGACTCCACCTTGATGCCATGCTGGTGGAGGCCTGGAGTAGCGTCTTCGGGAACGGAAATGACAACTGGAACTGATAGTTCCGTGCCTGCTTCGATCTGGATCGAGTCGCTGACTGAGATCCATTCGTCCTCGGCCACACCGAAGGACGTCCAGTCTACTTCTATCCGGACAGGGTCGAGTCCGGAGGGGGTGTCATCGTACCTCCAAACCCCCAGTAAAAGTCCGTCTCTTGCGTCCTCGAAGGGCAGTCCGACTCTGACCTCTGCCTGAGGGCCATGAGACCACCAGTTAGTCACCTCCTCAAGTTCTTCCGAGTCTTCCCACTCAGACTCGTCGACCATTCCGTCCGAGTCAGTGTCGTTGTGGTATTGTCCATCCCCATCGAAGTCGCTCCACCTGAATACTTCCAGGTACACCCTCTCCATCGATGACCTGTCTAGGTCGTGATCGAAGGCATCGTACTGGATGGTCGCCCTAGCCCTGAATTGGACTGTTTCCAGAGGTAGTTGATGGGCGGAGTCGTTGGTTATGTGTAGGGGGATTAGTAAGTCGGGCCTATCTCCCTGATGGCCGTCCCATGTGTCATTCTCGCCCCCACCTGTTCCGTTTCCGGTGCTGTTCCAAACCAGAACCTCATGGGCAAGAGGCTGGAATGAAACTGGGGTCAAATTCAATTGTATGTCGGAGTCACTAGGGTTGCTGAACAGCACGTCGAAGGTCTGGGACTCTCCCGGAAGGATCGAGTTCAGGTTCGCATCCCTGTGCTCCCCATGGAACCAGCCCGTGTTCCATTGTGCTGGGGATGCGGACCATGAGCCGTTGTGGCCTGCTAGGGTCCTTACGGCCCTAGAGGCATTCATCCAACCGCCCCCCTGTACAAAGGGCTCGTAGCCACGATCGTCTGCCGTTGAAAGGACGAAGTCACGAAGCTCCTGGGAATTTGGGTGCTCTCCCCTTTCTTCGAGCCAAGCCTGCTCTACGAGTGCGAGAAGACCTGCGACAACTGGGGTCGCCAGACTCGTTCCACCCCAGGAGGTCCACGCCTGGTTTGCGTTGTCATAGCTGTTGAGGGGCATGTCCCCAGTTGCTGACCATCCGACTGATACGATATCGGGATCCATCCGTCCGACGACGTTAGGGCCCCTGTTGGACCAGGGTGCGCTCTGGCCCCACGAGTCAGAGGACCTACTGCTGAATGCACCCACGGAGAATACCCCATGTGCTGCGCCTGGGACCTTTGTGGTCCCGAAACCATGTCCGCCATTTCCTATTGCAACCGCATAAGATGCATTGGAGTTGTAGACCCTAGTTATCCAGTCCAGATACAGTGAATAGCCATCTGAGCCAGAGTCGTCAACGGATGAGTATCCAAACGAGAACGAGCCGATGTGAGGTTGGTCGGGAGTGGTTGGATCTCCATCGTATCCCTCGGCGATGAATCTCCAGGCATCCAGTGAATGGCCTCCTGAGTAGTGGTTTCCGATAGAGGAGATGGTGGCGTTGGGGGCCATACCCAATACCCTGCCATCGTCAATTACGCCCTGCGCAGATATCGCACTGGCGCACAGTGTGCCATGACTCCCTGACTCCAGCATGAACAGTGTAAGGTTGCCCGGGCCGGCTATCCTGTTCGAGTATCCGTGTCTGGCTGAGTACGTCTCCCCATAGGGGACTCCGTTAGCTCCGTCGGAAACCCAGTAGACGAGACCTGCGGAGATGTCCCAGAGGCCATCCCCATCAGTATCCCTGCCGGATGTCTCCTCCCCTGGCCTCATTGGGGTCTCGTTTCCGAACCAATCGTCCCTGTCAGTATCCGGCCAGACTGTCTCGTAGAGTCCGGAGACCCTGTCGTCGACGACGAGGATCGGCACATCTCCGCCTGCCTTGTCTTGAAGCCTCCAGTCCGGGTGTTCGCCGAGGTGGTACTCTCCGGATAGCGACTCATTGACGCCGGAGATGTTGAATCCCGACTCGTCCAGTAGTCCGTCGCTGTTATTGTCGAAATCTATGGAAGAGGTGTCTGCGTACCATGTACTCGACTCCGGGTATGCATTTCCATCCACCATCCAGGTGTACATGCTGTTGTGATCGAGCATCAGTGGCCATCCATGGTATGTGGAATTGGCGTATTCTACCCTAGCTTGAGTGCCATTCAGATCCGGATGCCCGAAGTCAACTCCGGTGTCGGCCACTGCGACAATCAACCCCTCTCCGGAGTATCCCATCGCCCATGCGTCATTGGCGCCGTGTATCTCTCCCGATCTGACGGTGTTGGGAGCCGGTCCTGTCGGAATGACGCCGTATGGCTCAGGCGATCTCTCTGCGTCTAGCAGGGCGATCATCCCGGGAACGGAGGGTAGTTTGAGGAGCAAGGATGAGTTGACCCAGAAAGTACGGTGTTCTATGCCCGTGGAAATGGGGTCGCTTTCGGACATCGACTCTCCTGGCCCAGGAGGGGCTTGCCTCTCGATTGAACCCGTCTTCCGCTGCCAGGAGTCCAGGTGTGCGAGAGAGCTGGTGATTGCAGTGACCCGGACCTCCTCCTGGCCATAATGCGCCCTATTCAGCAAGGAGTCGTCTATCCATGGATTAGCAAATGGGAGCAACTCCTCTGATGAGAAGGGAGTGGTATCTTCCGAAGAGGTGCCATTGCTAGTGAGGCCATCGGATGCGATAGAGGGGAGTGAAGAGGATATGAGCAACGCCAAAACTAGTGGCACGAGTCTGC
>Ga0207989_1000696_pt1 | contig 18033 bp, 16 predicted proteins | sample ETNtaG_7_FD_185777 | JGI IMG/M metagenome (GOLD analysis project Ga0207989, IMG submission 185777) | Marine microbial and viral communities from oxygen minimum zone, Eastern Pacific Ocean - ETNP201406SV65 (SPAdes) (version 2) | ecosystem: Environmental > Aquatic > Marine > Oceanic ... | reverse complement strand
CTGCAACAGGTTGGGCAACTACGGGCTCAGCTGCAACAGGTTGGGCAACTACGGGCTCAGCTGCAACAGGTTGGGCAACTACGGGCTCAGCTGCAACAGGTTGGGCAACTATAGGCTCGATTACTGGTGGATCAACTGGAACCTTAGGTCCGAATAAGCCAAACCACTTCTTACGCATTCTAACTTCTGGAGTTGTTTCAAGAATCGGAGCAGCTACGGAAGGCTCTGCGACTTGCAAAACATCTGTATTCATTGAAGCTAAAGGTTCAGCTTCTTGCAACTGAGGAATTGATTCATTTTCAACTGGAATAGGTGGTGCTGTATTATCAAAATCATCTATATCTTGATACTGTTTATCATCGTACTCATCTTCATAATCTTCAGCGTAATCTTCATCATAATCTGAATAATTACGATAAATATATGCTGCAGCCAATAAGCCAAAAACAAAAACGCCTCCAAATAACCTCACATTTGAAGATTCTTCTTCAACTGCCTCGGATGTTTTTACTTTAAATGAATATGATTCAGATATACGTAAACTATTTTCATTCATCATCCAAACTTGAAGATTATAAATCCCTACATCTGAACTTGAAGGAATTGAAGTTTTCATAGTTATCTCAACTGATTGTTGACTTGGAAGTAATGTCAAAAATGACCCATAGGATATTTGTTTCCCATCCTTGTCAAAAAAAATTACCCAATCTTTTGCCAATTGATCATTAACTGATAATCCTGAGACTTCAAAGTATATTCTTTTGGCCTCATTTATATCTAAATTAGTAATATCAAAGATGTGTGACGATGAGGAACCTATTGCTGAGGATAACTGAAGATTAGAATCTCTGAGATTAATTAAACCACTTTGGCTAAATTCGACAGATAAAGTTGCTGATTCTTTGTTACCATCGCCTGCCGACGTTGCCTCAATCTCAACCAAAGTACTTGTTCCAAAATAATCATCTCGTGGAGTAAGAAGAACTGTAACTTCTACTGATTGATCAGGCCCCAAAGATGAAATGAAACTTGGACTAAATGAATAAATAAAAGCATCATCTTGTGAAGAACCTGCAATATTGTAATTATTTTCGGCATTGCCCCTATTTGTCACTAAAACATTCATTTCTAATGGCGTCCTATCTTTAATTACAAAAGCACTTCCATCAAAATTTACATTATCCGTTTCAACAGCTCCTATTGAAAAATCCCAATCTGGCTCAGCTTCTTCAGCTGTTGTAGATAGTACTCTTGAATCCTTGACAGAAGAATCTGAAGCCGCTGTGACAGTTATTGTTGTTGATAATTCTTGGCCATCTGAAACCGAATCTTGAGGCGAAATGGTAACCTTGATTGTCTGACTTTCCCCTGCATCTAATGTGAAATCAGTAACATCTATCGAAATATCCCAGTTATTATCATACTCAGTTGTTACAATAAAATCATCCTCACCTGAACCTGTATTTCTAATTGATAAAGTATAGATTGCACTACTTCCCAATACTACTTTTTTAGAAGTACTAGATACAGGATCCATCTCTACATCTGGTTTAGGTGTAATGTAAATATTCAAGATTGAATTTTTGACCCAATCCTCGCTACTCAAAGAATCTGTAACTCGAATATTGACGTCATAATCATTATCGCCTGCAGGCAAACTTTTCCCCTCATAAGACCACAAAAATTGAACTTCCATGTAATTACTTTTTTCAGAAACTGAATCTACCGAGGAAACCCACAGTGATTCATCTTTGGGACCCATGGATAATTCATATCTACCTTTGCTATCCGAAAGAATATCATCTACTCCAAAAGCTGAATAAACCTTAGCATAAATTGTAACCTCCGATTGACCTTCATCGACAAATGGCTCTCCTCCATTTTGTATTTGAACGTGGCTTATAGACAAATCAACTCCGGTATTTCTAGCTGAAGAACCATATTCCATAAGAATTGTAGTATTTGCTGGAGGACTAGGTGGAGGACTGCCTGCCTGAGCTGTCCAACTAGCCTCAACAAGTAATGTTAATGGAGATTTGTCTAGATTAGATAAATCAAAATCGGAAGAACCTGTAAACTCAATAGCATCTCCAGCTGCAATCTCTCCTGAAAATTCAAAGTTATCTAAATCATTGCCATCCTGTATTACGGTATATCTGATATTAACCGTTGCATCTCTATTAGATGAAATCCAGGCACTACCAGACCAATCTCCTGAAATATTTGAACTTACATCCAATGAACCTGTACTCCATCTTCCTATTTCTTTGAAAACTCCCTGTTGATCTTGTTCATTTGAAGCTATGACTACAGATTCAACATTTGAACCTGATGGTGATTCTATTGATAGAAGGCCCTCAGGCTCACCTGATATATACAATGGAACTGAAGCAAAAGTTTCTCCTTGAACACCACTAGCTAAAAATAATAACAAAAATGCAAATGACAGAAACATGCCTATTTTCTTCATATTTATTACACTAGTCTTTGATGCCGTAATTCCAAATCTTGTCGCCTATATAATGTAATGACTTAATTGCCTTACCTTTTTCAGACGTGAGCATTTCATCTGCGTCCATCAAGGCCAAACCAATTGCTAACGGTTTATGATGGTTTTCCTCTCTTATCCAGACATATTGATCCTTAATAATTTCTGGACTCACATCATTGATTCCTGCAGACATAGTGTTGGCGCCATTACAAACAAAGGGAACGGCCCCCATGTCTACCTGAACCCAACCGGTTTCAACTGAATTTGCAAGTAAACCTCTTACTGCCAGATGCACTGATTTTTCTTTAATAAGTGCAATAATATGACCTTGTGATATCAAAATGTCGAAATTGCTGATTTTCCCAATCTCATACTTGCCTGCCCTTATAGGCATATCAATATTATGAGATGCTAAAATTCCTTCTTTAATAAAACGAGCCTCTTTCTTGTTGATTGGACGGCGTTTCTTTACTACTAGTTCAACTGCCACGATACATAATAGAGAGCATTTTATGTAGGTCCTCCCATGGAAAATTGTGAAAGTAAGCGTTATTGGAACAGGTTATGTAGGATTAGTCACAGGAGCGACCTTAGCTGATTTAGACAATCAAGTAGTATGCTTGGACATACTCGAAGAAAAAATAAATATGTTAAATAGTGGAAATTCACCTATTTATGAACCTGGCCTAGAGGAATTGCTGAGAAAAGGACTCAAAAATAAGAATCTAGTTGGTTCTACTGAAATTGAACAGAATATAAGAAATTCTGATATTACATTTATTTGTGTAGGAACTCCCTCAGATAATAATGGAAATATTGATTTAAGCTACATAAAATCAGCTTCATCCTCAATTGGAAGAGCACTCAGGGATAAAAATGGAAAACACACAGTTATAGTAAAATCAACTGTGGTTCCATTAACTACTGAAGATGTAGTTCTGCCAAATATATTAAAAAAAAGTGGATGGAAAAGAGAAAACTTAGGAATTGGAATGAATCCAGAATTCTTGAGAGAAGGAAGTGCCATACATGATGCACAAAATCCCGATAGAATTGTCATAGGTTTTGCAGATGATGTTGCTCGAAAAGCCTTAAAAGAATTATATAATCCCTATAAATGTAAGAAATTAGAATGTAGCCCAAGAACTGCGGAACTCATCAAATACGCGTCAAACTCATTCTTGGCTACAAAAATTTCTTTTGTAAATGAAATGGCTAACATGTCAAATGTTTGGGGCATTGATTTTCAAGAAGTTGCTGAAGGAATGGGATTAGATAGTAGAATATCTGCTGAATTCCTTCGGGCTGGTGCCGGGTTTGGAGGATCTTGCTTCCCAAAGGACGTTAAAGCACTGGCTGCAGCTGCTAAAAATTCAGAAGTTGAATCACTTATGCTAAAAGCTACCTTAGAAGTTAATGATATTCAACCTAAAATAATAGTTAAAATGGCTGAAGAAAGATTGGGAGTCATCAAAGGGAAAAAGATTGCAATTCTAGGTCTTGCCTTTAAGCCAGACACTGATGATGTTAGAGAAAGCAGAAGTGAGATTGTTGTTAGAGAATTAATGGAGAAAGGCGCAAGCGTAGTAGCCCACGATCCGGAAGGCATGGCCAATTTTAAGAAGATTATAGACGTAAAAATGGCCCCAACTCCGGAATTAGCTACTGAGAAAGCTGATTGTGCGATTATAATGACTGAATGGGGCCTCTACAAGAATTTAGACTTAGAATCATTATTAGAACGAATGAATGGAAATGTTTTGATTGATGGAAGAAGGGCATTAAATGCAAAAAAAGCTGATGAAGTTGGTTTTGATTATAAAACTATAGGCTTGGGCTAAACAAATTATTTTATAACCCCCTTAAGTGCAACATCACCCCGATACGGTCCGAGAACTGCTTTCGGGAGATTACGGTAAAAAATGAGTAAAGGAACTGCAGCACAAGGTAAACGCCAGAAACAAACTCACCTAATCTGTAGAAGATGTGGACGTCATGCATATCATATGCGTAAGAAAAGGTGCGCATCATGTGGATTTGGAGCAAGTTCTAAAACTCGCGAATATAATTGGTCTAAGACACATTAATTGTAATTTACCTGAAAAGAATAAATCCCCCCTTTCATATGTTAGATTAATTATTAAATGTGTGGTATTCTTGGAATTTTAGCTAATAAAGGCCCAATAAGCAATTTACTTTATGATGGTCTATTAGTTTTACAGCACCGTGGTCAAGACGCTGCAGGAATTGTTGTTTGCGATGAAGATAAACTACATTTGAGAAAAGATAATGGCTTAGTAAATGATGTTTTCGAAAAGGAACATATCCATAATCTAAGAGGAAAATCTGGAATTGCTCACGTAAGATACCCTACTGCAGGTACTGCCTCCGCTGCTGAGGCTCAACCTCTATATGTTAATCATCCATTTGGTATCTCACTGGCCCATAATGGAAACCTAACAAATGCTGAAGAATTAACTGAGGAACTTTACAAAGAAAATTTAAGACACATTAATACAAACTCAGATTCTGAAATTTTGTTAAATATTCTTGCAAATGAACTTGAAAATAATAGAACAAATGCAAAGGATGAACCAAACTTGAAACCTAATGATTTGTTTAAAGCTATAACTGGATTGCACAAAAGATGTTCAGGAGGATATGCTGTTGTAGGAATGATTGCAGGATATGGATTATTTGCATTTCGTGACCCTAATGGAATCAGACCGTTAGTATTTGGAAAAACTGATACCGAAGACCAATTTTCTTGGGGAATTTCATCTGAGAGTGTAGCTCTAAATTCGCTAGGATTTGATACTGTATCTGATTTAGCACCGGGAGAGGCTATCTTCATTAATAATAGCGGTGAAATGTTCAAAGAACAGTGCAGTGATAATACCAAATTATCTCCATGTATTTTTGAATATGTATATTTTGCTAGACCTGATTCAGTTATAGATGGAGTCTCTGTTCATCAAGCTAGACTAAACATGGGCACAAGATTAGCCCAAAAAATTGTGAGGGAATGGCCAGACCACGACATTGATGTGGTTATACCTGTCCCTGATAGTGGAAGAATTTCAGCAATTCAATTGGCAAAAGAATTAGATATTGACTATCGTGAAGGATTGGTAAAGAACCGATACATCGGAAGAACATTTATCATGCCTGGACAATCAATAAGAAGAGATTCTGTTAGGAAGAAATTAAATACAGTTGAACATGAATTTGCCGGAAAAAAAGTACTCTTAGTTGACGATTCAATAGTTCGAGGAAATACATCAAAAAAAATAGTAGAAATGGCAAGACGTTCTGGAGCAAAAAAAGTTTATTTTGCATCTGCAGCACCGCCAGTAAGATTTCCAAATGTTTATGGCATAGATATGGCAGCATCAAGCGAATTCATTGCTAACAAAAATACTATTGAGGAAATAGCTGAAAATATGGGCGCTGATAAATTATTTTATCAAGATTTAGAGGATTTAGTAGAAAGCGTCAAATGCGAAGCTACTGGCCCTCAAGAATTTGATACTTCCTGCTTTAATGGATTTTATGTAACTGATAATGTTTCATCTGATTATTTAGAAAAAATTGAGAAAATACGAAGTGATTCCTCAAAACAAAGCCCTAGCATTAGTGAAGAATCTATTGGAATTCATAATCAAGGCTAATTCCAAATAAAAAACGTTTCATTACCAAAACGTAAGGCCTCTATTCTTTCACCTTCCCAATTTGGCGGAGAAACTGCTTCAACTGTTTGATGCGTGTATGGATCCAAAAGTAAAAATTCATTATCCCTAGAACTAATTATCTGGGCTTCTAATGGATTATCCAAAATAATCGGAGATCTAAGTGTATCTATTTCTACCATTTTTTTTGTATAAGGTGCTTCCATCAACCTTAGCTTAGCTTTTCTTCTATCTAACCTCGCTACTTTGTAAACTTTTTCCTGAATAAATAAATAATCTCCAGCTAAGAAACTAGGTAAACGCACTCCAAATGTATGTCTCAATAAATCCCTCCCATCTTTACGGCCAACCAAAGTATTAGTTTCATTCACATGCCCTCCAAATTGAATCATCAATTCTCTAGCTAAAGATCTAGCACGTTCAGTAGAAGACAATTGAAAATCAAAACCTCCTTTAACTGACCCATTTTCGGTTGAAAAGAATTCTGATGGGGCTGAATCTATATCTTTGAATACTTTTTTAACTGCAGCATCAAGAACCGATTTTTGTTTGGTCCTAATTTGCAATATTGCTTCATAATAGCCGCCTGCATGCCTAGAACAAGTTTGACAAACTTGATATTTGATTTCAACAACACCTTCCAAATTAGACTCCAAATCAAGACCACCATAATTTGCTTCTGTTTTTGCATTAACTCTAAATTTACTAGGGTCTAATTGCTTCATTGACAAATTACACTTGTTTTTAGAAAGATTGTCATGCCAAATAATGGAAGTTTCAAAAAAATGCCCCACTGCCGACTCTATATCTTCAAATTCAAGCCAGGTACCTGGAATTTTCAAAGAAAAACAAGACTTACAATCAACCATTCTCAAAACTTCTGGAAGACGTGAAATTGTGACTGTTTCACGTACACATTTGTGGCAAATTTGGGAGATAAGTGGAGGTTTTTCACCACATTTGAGACAAATATCCATTAATCATCTAAAGGAGGGGGATTTTGTTTTTTATGCTTCGAAAGTTTTTTCTTTAACGTTACTTACTCTAAACCATGAGATCATTTAAACCAAATAAAAAAATTAAGGATATTGCCTATGTTGATAGCATAGAAAAATATAATGAAATATATGATTATTCCATTAATAATCCTGAAGATTTCTGGGCTGAACAAGCTGAAAGAATTACTTGGTTTAAAAAATGGAATAAAATATGGAATTGGGATTTCAATAAAGCTGATATCTGCTGGTACGAAGGTGCTGAACTTAATGCATGTTATAATTGTGTTGACAGGCATGTTGAGAGTGGTCATGGAAAAGAAACTGCTCTTATTTGGGAAGGAAATGACTCTTCTGAGAGTAAAACACTAACTTACAATGATGTTTTGAAAGAAGTCCAACTTGCAGCTAATTCTTTAAAAAATTTAGGTGTTGAAAAAGGAGATCGTGTTTGTATTTACATGCAAATGATTCCTGAACTAACCATTGCATTGTTGGCTTGTGCAAGAATTGGTGCAGTTCATTCTGTAGTATTTGGTGCATTTTCTCCAGATAGTTTAGAATCTCGAATAAATGATTCTAAATGTAAAGTTCTAGTCACACAGGATACTGGCGTTAGAGGAACTAAGAATGACATTCCAATGAAAAAGAATGCTGATGTAGCCCTTAAGAATACACCATCTATCAAAAAAGTCTTAGTTGTAAAAAGAACTGGAAGTCCTATTGAAATGGATCAAGAGAGGGATGTTTGGTGGCATGAAGCTATGGATTCGGCAGACACTATTTGTGACCCTGAACTTATGAATTCAGAAGACCCATTATTCATATTGTATACTAGCGGATCTACTGGAAAACCAAAAGGTGTGATGCATACCACTGGTGGGTATATGGTCTACACCTCAACTACTCATCATTATATCTTCGACTACAAGCCTGGAGAAATATATTGGTGTACTGCAGATATTGGTTGGATTACAGGACACTCATACATTGTATACGGTCCAATGTCAAATCGTGCGGTTACTATGATGTTTGAAGGTGTTCCAAATTATCCTGATTATGGAAGATTCTGGGAAATTGTTGAAAAACATAAAGTAAATATTTTCTATACTGCACCAACCGCATTACGTGCCTTAATGAAAGAAGGCGATGATTGGCCAAAAAAATACAATCTTGAAAGTCTAAGATTGTTAGGTACTGTTGGTGAGCCAATAAAGGAACCTGAATGGATGTGGTACCATAGTGTTATTGGGAATGAAAACTGCCCTATAGTTGATACTTGGTGGCAAACTGAAACTGGCGGAATAATGATTACCCCGTTACCTGGAGTCACGGAAACAAAACCTGGTTCTGCAACTAGGCCTTTCTTTGGGGTTTTACCTGAATTAGTAGATGATGATGGAAATGTTCTAGAAGGAAATAACGTTGAAGGAAATTTAGTGATGCAAAGGCCTTGGCCAAGCATGATGAGAACAGTTTATGGAGATCATCAACGATTCTTTGATACTTATTTCTCACGTTTTCCTGGAAAATACTTCTCAGGAGACGGATGTAAAAGAGATGAAGATGGATATTATTGGATAACTGGAAGAGTTGATGATGTTATTATCGTATCGGGACATAATTTAGGAACTGCCGAAATTGAGGGATCTGTAGGTGGACATCCTGATGTTGCTGAAGCTGCTGTAGTAGGATATCCACATGAAATAAAAGGAAATTCAATTTACGCATTTGTAACATTAAGAACTGGAAGAGAAATTACTGAAAATACAAAGTCTGAAATTGCCAAAATAGTAAGAGCTGATATTGGCCCTCATGCAACACCTGAAAAGATTCAATTTACTGAAGGCCTACCAAAGACACGTTCTGGAAAGATTATGAGAAGAATCCTAAGAAATATCGCCTCTGATAATATTGATGACTTAGGAGATATTTCTACCTTAGCCGATCCAAGCGTTGTCGAATCACTCGTTAATGATAGAATTTAATCGTTAGGCTTCACCATTTTCTCCGGATTCAAGATATCTATTAGTTCTTCTTCTGACAAGTCTGTTAAATCAAGTGATGTTTCCAATACTGTTTGACCTGATATATGAGCTTCTTTTGCTATTTTAGCTGCTTTTTCATAACCTATTACTGGAGCCAAAGTAGTAGCAAGCATCAAACCAGACATCAGCAATTCAGGGCCTTTTTCTGTTGCTTCAAGACCATCAATACACTTAGTAGCAAAAACCTCGACTGATGTAGACAAAAGGGAGACTGCCTGCAGAAGATTATGTGCTGCAAATGGCAGCATTGTATTTAACTCAAAATAGCCTCCTTGCCCACTCTGAACAAGGGCAGTATCACAAGCAATCACTTGTGAGGAAGCCTGAATAATTGACTCAGGAATAACTGGATTAACCTTACCAGGCATAATCGAAGAACCTGGTTGAACTGCAGGTAGCGATAATTCTGCAATGCCTGAACGCGGGCCTGATCCCATTAAACGTATATCATTAGCTATTTTTTGCAAGCTGACTGCCAAACCACGTAATACACCACTTGTTGTCAAAGCCCCATCAAGACTAGATTGAGCCAAGAAGTGATTGTCTGTCTCGTAAACATCTATTCCTGAAAATTTAGAAATATGTTGACAAGCTAGTTCAGAAAATTTAGCCTTTGTATTGACTCCAGTACCTACAGCAGTTCCACCTAGCGCAAGCAAAGATAATTCGTCCTTAGCAAGTAACAAACGATCCAATGAACGTTCAATAAGTCCAGTATAACCAAGAAACTCCTGTCCAAGCCTTATGGGAGTTGCATCCATCAAATGAGTTCGTCCAGTTTTAATTGTAGACATGAACTCTTCAGATTTCTGATTTAAGCTACTTTGAAGAGTTAATAATGCTGGACAAAGATTTTCTTCTATTTCTAGCAAAGCTGAAAGGTGAAGGGCTGATGGTATTACATCATTTGAAGACTGACCTTGATTCACGTGATCATTAGGATGTATTTTTAGTCCACTTTCTTCGGAGGATATTGTTGCTATTACTTCATTAGCATTCATATTGGTTGAGGTGCCTGAACCTGTTTGAAATACATCAACTGGGAAATGTTCATCATAATTTCCGTCTGCTACACTTATTGAAGCAGAAATTATTACCTCTTTCATCTCATCATCAATTATTCCTAATTCAGCATTCGCTGCTGCTGCACCTGCCTTAATGTATCCAAGCGCACGAATGAATGAACGAGACATAGGAATGCCACTTATTGGAAAGTTAAGAACAGCTCTCTGAGTACTTGCACCCCATAGAGCTGATTTAGGAACTTCCATTTCTCCCATCGTATCAGATTCGGTTCGAGTATAGGGATCTGAAGGCAAACTTCCAGTTAATGAGAGATTATTTGCACTCTTTTTTATTGATTTCTTATTTATTAATGAGCGCATTTTCTGTTTTCTGCTCTCTGGACACTCATACATTCCAAATTTTGGAAATCTAACATGCCCTTCATTCAAATTTCCCATATGAACTTTCAACATTGAGTTAATTGAGAGATCATTATAGCATTCTTCTACATAATTTTGAAGGCTTTCACGCACTTCTTTAGTCACTCTTATAGATGTATAGTCTATTTTAGGCATATTATCGTCATGAAAGAAACTGTATTAAAAGGTATGCATTTTGCATAAATATGCATTTTGCATACATAAATTGAGTTAAGAGTTAGTCTGATTTCTAAATTTTGCCTATTCTTCAATCTAAACTGGAGCGTAAGGTGGAGGATTATGTGGATCCCAACAAGTTACATATCTTTCATCCAAATCATCCAAGCGTTTCATAACTGAATCCGATATTTCAAAGTCAAAAACTGAAAAATTTTCTATAATTCTATCCTCATTAACTGATTTTGGGAGTACAACCATTCCTCTTTGCATAGCCCAACGAATCAAAACTTGAGCAGGAGTCTTATTCAATTCTCCTGAAATTGCGACTAAATGTGGCTCATCCATCCTTTTAGCATGAACTAAAGGACTGTAAGCTTCAATAATTATATTTTTGGAATTACAAAATTCCAATAATTCTTTTTGATAATAGTAAGGGTGGAATTCTACTTGATTAACTGCAGGTAAAACACCATATTTACTCTCTAATTCTTTCAAATTTTCTATAGTAAAATTACTTACACCTATTGATTTGCAAATTCCTTTTTCTTGTAATTCAATAAATGCTCTCCAAGAATCATTTCTTTTATCTTTCAAGGGCCAATGTATAAGATAAAGATCGATATAGTCACAATTTAACCTTGCTAAGCTTTTTTCACAAGCCTCAAGAGCTGTTTCGTAACCTTGATCTTTATTCCATAATTTTGTTGTAATAAACAAGTCTTCACGTGGAATTTCTGTATCTTTCACAGCTCTTCCAACATCTGATTCATTATCATAAGCTCTTGCTGTATCTATGTGTCGATATCCTGCTCTAATAGAATCCAAAACTGCATTGTATGTTGAGTCTCCTGGCTCTGATTTCCAAGTACCCAACCCTACGACAGGAATCTTGTATCCATCATTCATAGTCATGTACAATTGTTCTTTCATAAACCTCCAAGGAACTGGCTAAATTAATTATTTGTATATATCTACAAATTTATCATGTAAATGACCATTAGAAGCAATCCATTCAAAAGAATCTAATGTATATGATTCTCCTCTATAATCTGTGATTTTCCCACCTGCTTCTTCTAGGATAGCTATTCCCCCAGCCATATCCCATGATTTTGCTCCTGAAACTATGTAACCTTCCAGTCTACCTGAAGCAATATACGCCATAGTTAATGCTGCCATTCCTAATTTCCTTGCTGACTGAATTTCTTTTTCCAAAGCTATAAAATTACGACCCATCTTCTGGAAATATTCATCCTCTCTATTATAGGGAAGTCCTGAAGCTACAATCGCTTGCTTCATATTCTTTGTATTTGAAACATGCAAACGCTTAGGTTCTCCTTTATTGTATAAATCATTCAAAAAAGCTCCATTCCCTTTAGATGCGTAAAATAATTCCTTACGTATTGGATCTGCAACAACCCCAACTAAAACTTCATCTCCTTTGCACAAACCAATAGAAGGGCCAAATAATGGAAATGAATGTGAAAAATTTATAGTGCCATCCAAAGGATCGACTATCCAGACTTTTTCACCTGGAAAACTAGTTCCTTCTTCTGCAATTATTCCATAATTTGGAGTTTCTTCCCTCAAAATTTTACTTATTGCTTCTTCACACTTAAAGTCTACTTCAGTTACAACATCAATATCAGATTTGAAATCTAATTGTTTGAAGTTACCATAACCTTCAGCTATTATTTCTGAAGCTCTAATGGCCGCTTTAATCGCAACTCCTAAATCATTTACTTGCAAAGAAACTCGACTACTCCCTCAAACAGAGGCCTGCCGTCTCCTGGACCTTCTGGATTTATACCTGATGAAGTCCAATCTGTATGCTGCCATCCATGGAAAACCCGCTCTGGGTGAGGCATCATTCCTAAAACATTTCCTTTCAAATTTGTAATTCCTGCAATATCATTAGGTGCACCATTTGGATTCCATGGATAACCTGATTCTAGAGAGCCCTCTGAATTACAATACCTAAAGGCTACTTGATTGTTATTTTCAATCTCTTCTAATTTTTCTTTATCTAATATTAATTTTCCTTCTGCGTGTGCATTAGGTATTGCTAAAACCTGATTAGCTTCATACTTATCTAAGAAAAAACTCTTATTTGATGAATTTACCTTCAAATTAACATGCCTTGCCTCAAATCGGTTTGAATCATTAGTATGCAAAACCGCATCAGGCATCTTTGTAGTTCCTGTATCTGAACCGGGCAATGCACCTAATTCCACTAAAATTTGAAAACCATTACAAATCCCCAAAACTGGTTTTCCTGAGCTTATAAAATCATCAATTTGTGTTTTAAGACCTGATTTCATCCTTGATGCAAAAATAGCTCCAGCTCTAACATAATCTCCTGAACTAAAGCCCCCTGGGAAATATAAGGCGTCATAGTCACTTAAATTACGGCAATTAGAAGGTTCGACCTCTCCTACTAATTGCTTAAGATGAACTTTTTCAACATCGCACCCCAAAGAAGCAAAAGCTTGCGCTGATTCATCTTCACAATTGGTTCCTTCAATACGGATAACACCTACTCGTGAATCCTGTGGATTAGACATTATTTGACCATTAGAAATGGGATTAAAACTATGCCCTATGGTATCTTATAAATTTTATTTGAAAGAATTATTCGTATACCCAAGAAATACTATCTTGAGTCCATTCATTAAGACCTTCTGGGAACCATAAACCAAGCTCAAATTCTGCAGTTTCAATTGCATCTGAACCATGAATCATATTGAAACCAATATCCATTCCAAAATCCCCACGGATTGTGCCCGGACTAGCTTCTCTACCATTTGTAGGTCCTATTAAGTTACGTGAAACTGTTATTGCATCAGTACCTGACCAAGCCATACAAATTACAGGTCCACTTGTAATAAATTTTATCAAACCTGAAAAGAAAGATTTGTCTGAATGTACTTCATAATGTTTCTTTGCTATTTCTTCTGATGGTATTGTTTGCTTTAATCCAACTAATTGCAAACCTTTTTGCTCAAAACGACGAATAATTTCTCCAACTAATCCTCGCTGAACTCCATCTGGTTTCACCATTACGTAAGTAGTTTCTTTACTCATTAATCTCTCTTATTTCTTGATACATCAGTCCAGCGTGTACGTGCTGGAACTCTACCTAGATTTATGTAATTCTTTTTAGCTTTAGAATTGATAAAATATAGAACTTGACCTGTTTTTTTCACATACATCATACCAGTTCCTGGTGGAATAGGTTTTCCTGTAAATGAACATTTTTTAGTTTCGACCATTTCTATCTCCTATCTAATGCTTTAGCTTCTCTAGAGGAATCCATCAATAATAATTGATCTCCAATATCTACAGGACCTAAAACATTACGTCTAATAATTCGGCCACGATCATCGCCGTCAAGTACTCGAACTTTTACAGAAGTGGCTTCACCTCTCATTCCAGTACGTCCAAGTATTTCTACGATTTGTGCAGGAATTCCGTCCATTATTCTTACTTCTTAGCTGCTTTGATAGCCTTAACGACTTCTTCCAAAGCACCTTTTTTCTTTCCAATTTCGGTTATTGCGATAGCTGCAGTTGTTACTTTCAAACCTGCTGCTTTACCAAGTTCATCTCTGGATGGTACGTATGTGTAAGGAATTTGTTTTTCCTCACAGAGCATTGGTAAGTGTGCAAGAATTTCAGGAGGTTCAACATCAAGAGCCATTATGACTAATTGTGCTTGACCTCTTTCAATAATCTTAGTGACTTCATTAGAACCTTTTCTAACTTTACCACCATCTCTTGCAGTTTCAGTTGCAAGGTACGCTTTCTCTGATAGCTCGGAAGGAGCCTCATATGTTACAAATAACGGGTTTGCCATTTTTTTTACCTCTTTCAGACGTTTGTCTTCATTAATCACGGGTTAAACGCGAGTTGTTCGCTACAAAAGGGGGGCTATTTAATACATGCTCGAAATAGAGAATAAATGAGCTTAACTGTCTACGCTACTGTACCTGACGAAAAAAGCGCTGAGACTCTTGCCAAAGACATTGTTGTTTCTGAATTAGGTGCATGCTGTAACTTTTGGCCAGTTAGAACCATTTATTCTTGGGAAGGAAAATTAAAGGACGATACAGAACATATAATATTGATTAAAACATCAAAGAAGAAATTTGAAAAACTAAAAAAGTATATCGTTAAAAACCACCCTTACTCCATGCCTGCTGTCGTTTCGTTCTCTTGGGATGATTCGCACAAACCTTTCAAAGATTGGGTAAACAAATAATGACTGAATATGATGTAATCGTATGTGGCGGGGGCCCTGCGGGATCAACTACTGCATTCTATGCTGCAAAAGCGGGTCTTAATGTTCTGTTATTAGACAAATCAAAGTTCCCAAGAGACAAAGCTTGTGGAGGCTTATTGACTGCTCGGCTTTTCGATGAATTGCCTGAATTAGAAAAATATATCAAACCAATAATTGAATGTCCTGCACGTGATGTTCATCTTTATTCGCCATCAATGAAATACAAAATAAATTTTGAATTTCCGGAGGGAACTCCTTGGAATATTACCAGAGAAGTATTTGACAATGCAATCTTAGAAGCTGCAAAAGACGTCGGTGCCGAAGTTATGACTCAGACCCGTATTAAGGATTATGAGTTTAATGATGGTGTAACCGTAAAAACTACAAAAGGAGATTTCAAGAGCAAAATAGTTATTGGAGCCACAGGAGCAAATGACAAATTAGCCTTAATGGTTAGAGAAAAAAGAAACATAAAGCCATGGAACGACAATCAAATGGGGACTGCACTAATGTGGGAACCTGTTGTTGGAAAGGAATTCATTGAAAAAACATACAGTGAGAAAAATTCTCTGCTAGTTCATTTTAAGCCTGGAGGAATTGAAGGATATGGATGGGTCTTTCCAAAGAAAGAAATTTTGAACATCGGCTTTGGAGGGTATAATAGAACTATCAAAAATATCAAAATTAAAGAAATATGGACTGATTATATTAATTTATTGAAAAAGGATGGCTATTTTCCAAAAGACCAGGATGTTCCGCCTGTGAAAGGTGCACCACTTCCTCTTGATGGCCCAATAAAAGCTACAACCATGGATTACACCTTACTCGTAGGTGACTCTGCTGGAATGGTATCTCCATTATCTGGTGAAGGAATCTACTACGGAATGCATGCAGGTAAGATTGCAGTTGATACTATCAAAAAAGCTTTAGAAACTAATGATTTTTCACAAAAACATTTGGATCAATACCACCGAGACTGGAACAAAGTATTCGGTAAAGAATTGAGAGATTTGTCTTTCTTCGCACTTATGGCATTAAAATTACCTGAAAGGATGGTTTACTATGGGACTCGTGACGAAAAGCTGTGTGAAATCTTTGCAGATTTATTTTTAGGAGTAACTCCTGGTGGATTAGGCAAAAGAAAACCAATTACTAGAGCAATATTTGATGCAATAAGATATCCTTACTTTGGTTTAGGTTAATTCTTAAGCTGCATTACTCTTCTATCGCTTGTCAAGTATTTTCCAAATTTATCTATTCCTTCTTGAATTAGAGCAGGTGCATGATTTTTCTGATAATTTGCTAAAGATTTCCTACTATCCAGATGATATCTAATGGACCAATGAACTTTGTCATCATCTGAATCGCAAACAAACCATTCACCTTTCTGAAAACCTTCTATGTCCAATATTTGTTCGATGTGTGGCCCTAGCCATTCTGAATATTCATCTGCTGCGATAGCATCAACATGCAAATTTACCTCGTAAACTATCATGCCTTCCCAGACATGAATCGGTATTAATTATCGCCCCTATAGAGTTTTGAATGGACAGAATTATCAAGGAATTCATCAAAACTTTCAGAAGTGAAATCTCCAAAAAAGATACTGAACACGTTATCTTTCACGGATGTTGGGACTGGCATTCTTCTGTTCATGGGCACGGGGCATTACTAGAAAGTTCTCATTTATTAGACGATAAAGAAAATTTGGAGTGGGTCTCAGAAAGATTACAAAGTAAGAATATGGAAGAAGAAATTCGATACCTAAAAGACAACCCTGAATTCGAAATGCCCTACGGTCGAGCCTGGTATCTTCGACTTATGATGCGATTGGAGCAAATAACTGGATTTAGAAATTACAAATGTTTAGTGCAGGAAATTGCTTTAGATTTACGTGAATGGATAGAGAATTCAATGCGAGATCCTTCAATATCGGAATACAAGAATCCTTCATGGGCACTGATACAATTGCATGATTGGGGAATACATTTCAAAGACCATGATATGGTAAAATGGGTTATTGAAAAAACCAAAGAAAATTTCATGAGTCCGAAAATTAATATGGATTTGGATAGAGAAGGGAAAGGTGAATTCTTCTCACTGTGGGGACTACAAACATACCTGATTTACACTGTACTTGGTGCTGATGAATTGTCAAAATGGTTAGAAGAGGATTACAATCTAGATGTAGTAAAAGACCTGAATACTGACCACCATCTTGCTATCAATGCTTCAAGAGCTTGGGGATTATATTGTGCATATCTTGCTACTTCTGACCAAAAATGGAAAATGGCTTACGATGAACATGTTCAAGCTTCAATTGATCTACATCCTGTCTGGAAAAATGACAGAAGAGCATATGCTCACTGGGTTCCACAATTTACGTTGTACGCAATGCTAATGGGAAATTAAGCAAATATTCTCTCTACAATCCATGCGGCATCAAACGGCATAATGTCTTCATATTCTTGACCAATTCCTACGAAAGCTATTGGCTTATCAATTACTGAAGATATGCTGAGAGCTGCTCCACCTTTAGCATCTACATCTAATTTAGTTAAAACGACTGCATCAATATTTACAGCTTCGTGGAACTTCTTAGCTTGTTCAACAGCATCATTACCTGCCAAAGAATCTCCTACGAATATAACCAAATCAGGACTTGCAACCCTTCTTATTTTTTTCATTTCATCCATCAAATTAGAATTTGTTTGCATTCTTCCTGCTGTATCTATCAAAACAATATCTCTATGTTTTGCCTTTGCATGCTCAACTGCATCAAAAGCTACTGCAGCAGGATCTCCTCCTGATTGATGCTTAATGATTTTACAACCTAATTTTGTTGCATGTAAATCTAATTGTTCTATTGCTCCAGCTCTGAAAGTATCTGCAGCTGCCAAAACAACACTCTTTCCATTTTCTTTAAGC
>Ga0207989_1000681_pt1 | contig 18358 bp, 21 predicted proteins | sample ETNtaG_7_FD_185777 | JGI IMG/M metagenome (GOLD analysis project Ga0207989, IMG submission 185777) | Marine microbial and viral communities from oxygen minimum zone, Eastern Pacific Ocean - ETNP201406SV65 (SPAdes) (version 2) | ecosystem: Environmental > Aquatic > Marine > Oceanic ... | reverse complement strand
AAAATGTAACAGGGAAATCATTCTCTCAGCAGGCTCGATCGGCTCACCGCACATCCTCCAAACTTCAGGCATCGGTCCTGCAGATTCACTTCGGTCACACGGCATTGATGTTATAAGAAATGTTGATGCGGTGGGAAAAAACTTGCACGATCATCTCATGCTTCGTCCTGTCTACAAGGTTAAAAACATCTATACCCTCAATCAACTCTATCACAGTTATTACCGAAAGTTCCTGGTGGGACTTGAGTATTTCTTTTTCAGGTCAGGTCCCATGACCATGGGCGCATCACAACTCTGTGGATTTGCCAAAAGTGACCCTGCTCTTGCAACACCAAACTTGCAGTTTCATGTAGCGCCAATGAGCGCGGATAAATTAGGTGGCGCGGCGCTCCACACATTTCCAGCCTTCACACCAACCGTGTGCAATCTTAGACCAACAAGCAGAGGTCATATCTCAATTGCCAGCAGTGATACGCGCGTTGATCCTAAAATTACCATGAACTATCTATCAACGCATGAAGATAAAAAAGTTGCTGTTCAAGCCATCAGACTAACACGTGACATCGTCCTTAAGTCAAATGCATTCAAGCCTTACGCGCCTGAAGAATTACGCCCGGGCATCAACCTGGATGATGATGAAATTGTAACGGAAGTTGGAAAATATGCCAATACTGTTTTTCATCCAGTCAGCACGTGCAGAATGGGAAATGATGAAAATGCCGTTGTTAGTGACAGGTTACTTGTTCACGGATTAGAGGGGCTTAGAATAGTCGATGCTTCAGTGATGCCCCACATCACATCTGGCAACACCAACGCTCCGACAATCATGATCGCGGAAAAAGCGGCCGACATGATTTTAGCCAACCAAAAAAATTAATTTTGCATATCAGAGGATTTGATGCCGGCAACTTGAACTGGTTTTTTCATCGCATCCCTTCTAAAGGGCTCTCCTAATTCCTGATTGAGAATAACTTCAATGAATGTTGTGATTCCTTTTTGCTGTTCTTCACAAGATTTTTTGATGGCATCAGTCAGTTCCGTTGATGTTTTCACTTGGACGCCTTTTGAGCCGCACGCTTCAGCAATTTTTGCATAGCTCAAATCAGGATCCAGTTCTGTTCCAACAAAATTATTATCATACCATAAAATAGAATTTCTTTTTTCTGCCCCCCATTGGTAATTTCTAAAAATCACCATAGTAATGTTAGGCCATTCTTTGCGATTACACGATGTCATCTCACTCATGCTAATTCCAAATGCGCCATCTCCAGCAAATCCCACAACTGGCGTATCGGGACAGCCAATTTTCGCTCCCAAAATAGAGGGAAATCCATACCCACAGGGGCCAAATAGACCAGGAGCTAAATATTTTCTTCCTGTCTCAAAAGTTGGATACGCATTTCCAATGGCGCAGTTATTGCCAATATCACTTGAAATGATTGCATCCTTAGGGAGACCCGCTTGAATGGCTCTCCAGGCAATGCGCGGTGACATTCTCTCCGGATCCCTATCCCTTGAATCTTTATTCCACGTTGTGCCAGGATCATCCTCCTCGTGATCCAAACTTGTAAGTGTTTGAAGCCATGCTGATTTGGTTTGGTGAATAAGGACTTTTCTCTCTTCGCGTCCAGCGTCTCCGGCGTTAGAAGATAATTGTGATAAAATTTGTTGTGCAACTAATTTGGCATCACCACAAATGCCAACAGATATTTTTTTCGCAAGACCAATGCGATCGGAGTTAATATCCACTTGAATAATGCTTGCCTCTTTTGGCCAGTAATCAATTCCGTAACCTGGAAGTGTTGAAAAGGGATTTAGTCTTGTGCCCAAAGCCAAGACGACATCGGCTTTGGATATAATTTCCATTCCGGCTTTTGATCCATTATAACCAAGTGGTCCTACCGCTAATGGATGACTTCCAGGAAAACTATCATTATGCTGATAACCACAAGCAACAGGGGCATCAAGTTTTTCTGCAAGCGATTTGCAATCATCAATCGCATCAGCGAGAATCACCCCCGCACCCGATAAGATGACGGGAAATTTTGCATTCGATAAAAGTTCTGCTGCTTTATTAATTGCTTGTCTTCCTCCAGATGGTCTTTCCATTCTGATTATTGCTGGGAGTTCTATATCAATGACTTGTGTCCAAAAATCTCTTGGCACGTTAACTTGTGCCGGAGCGGATCCTCTTATTGCTTTTTCTATAACGCGGTTTAATACCTCGGCCATACGGGAGGGATCTTTTACCTCTTCTTGATAGCAAACCATGTCTTTGAATAAATTCATTTGCTCCACCTCCTGAAAGCCTCCTTGACCAATTGTTTTATTGGCGGCTTGAGGAGTGACTAGGAGCATTGGTGTGTGATTCCAGTAAGCTGTCTTTATTGGAGTGACAAAACCTGTAATACCAGGGCCGTTCTGAGCAATGCACATTGCGATTTTTCCTGTGGACCGAGTATATCCATCACAAATCAGACCGCCATTGGATTCATGCGCCACATCCCAAAATGTAATGTCCGCCTTGGGAAAAAGATCGGAGATAGGCATAAATGCGGAGCCAATTATTCCAAAAGCATGTTTAATGCCGTGCATCTGCAATACTTTTACAAAAGCCTCCTCTGTCGTCATTTTTGCCATTATATTTTTTCCTCCAAGATCAATTTTAATAGTAAATTGGTTGGTTATACAGAGTTAAATCTGTTTAAATACAAATTTGAATTATAATATATTACTTTGATAATCCACTTAAAATTATGACCAAGGCACAAAAACCAGATAGCCCTCCCGTTATAAAAGACAGCTTTCCACAACTACGTAGCAATGTTAGTCTCAAGGGGCAAGAAATCATAAAGTATATTTCTAAAACGCTGCCTCACAAGCCGGGTGTTTATCAAATGGAAAACGAAGATGGCAAAATACTCTATATTGGTAAGGCCAAAAATCTCGCCAAGCGTGTCATTAATTATGCTTCGCTTAATAATTTAACAAGAAGATTGCAGCGCATGGTCAGTATGACAAAACAAATGAATTTTTTTGTCACCAACACGGAAATTGAAGCTCTTCTATTGGAATGCAATCTTATTAAACGACATAAACCAAGATTTAATATCATTCTGCGTGATGATAAATCTTTTCCTTACATTTTAATTAACAAGGAGTATGAATTTCCCCGCATATTAAAATATAGGGGGGCAAAAAAATACAAGGGGGAGTACTTTGGCCCCTTTGTGTCTCCTTCAGTCGCAGATTACACGCTCATTTCATTGCAAAAAGCTTTTTTATTGCGCAGTTGTTCGGATACAGTCTTCAATAACAGAACGCGGCCTTGTCTGTTATATGATATTAAAAGATGCAGTGCGCCATGTGTGAAGTATATTTCTATAAAAAACTATGATGAAACCATTCAGGATGCAAAAAAATTCTTAAATGGGAATACCAAAAAAATAGAATCAAAACTTAATAAACTAATGGTTAATGCCAGTAAAAATCAAATGTATGAAGAAGCCGGTCGGCTGCGTGATCGCATCAAGTCAATAAATCAAATTCAAAAATATCAATCGGTCTACATTAAAGATATGCGCAATATAGATATTTTTGCGATAAAGATAATTGACGGAAAAAGTTGCATTCACGGCATGTTTTATCGTAATGGAAGCAATTACGGCAATAAATCATTTTTTCCAATTCATGACATTAACGCTCGGGATAATGAAATTTTAGAATCTTTCCTTTTTCAATTTTATGCAGATAAAGAAGCCCCCCCAAAAATATTAGTTAATTGTGATAAAAAAAATTTTAAAGATGTTGAAAATATATTGAATGCGAAAAATAAACAAAAAATAATAATTCAAAATCCCATAACGGGGGAAAAATATAAACATATTAAGCTAGCTGAAAAAAATGCAAAAGAGAATATTAAATTAAAAAAAGCAAGCTTGGAGAATCATCATCAAGCACTCCTCAAATTAAAAAAATTTCTAAAATTGGATGAATTGCCAAATCGCATTGAAGTCTATGACAACAGTCATACTTTTGGCAATGATTCTGTAGGAGTAATGATTGTTGTTGATCAAGATGGCCTGAGTCCAAAAAATTATCGAAAATATAATATTCGTTTTAACACAACTCCAGATGATCACTCACGTATTGATGACTACTATATGATGAAAGAAGTCTTGAGCAGACGCATAAAAAAAATAAATAAAAAAGAAGATGTAGTAATACCGGATGTCATAATTATTGATGGAGGAAGAGGGCAACTTAATGTCGTTAAAAATATTTTAAAAGAAAATAAGTTGGATACAATTTCACTTATGTCTGTATCAAAAGGTAAAAAAAGGAATGCGGGCAAGGAAATAATTCACACCCCAAGTGAAAACATTAACTTAAAGATAAATGATCCGCTTTTGTTTTTTATTCAACGCATAAGAGATGAAGCGCACCGATTTGCCATAACTGCTCATCGGTCACGAAGAGATAAGAAATCTGTTCATTCTATTTTTGATGATCTGCCAGGAATTGGGCCTAAAAGGAAAAAATCCCTTCTTACAAAATTTGGATCTGCAGAAAACTTAAAAAAAGCCTCTCTAGAGGACCTCAGATCAACAAAAAATATGCCTGATATTATAGCAAATCAAATATATGATTTTTTTCATAGCTAATAAAATAAAGTTGGTCTAAAAATTAATTATATGAAAATTAATTTATCTAATATTCTCACATTGTCGCGAATTTTGGTTATTCCTGTAATTGTTGCATTGATTTATTTAAAAAGTCCTTTCTATGGATGGTTGGCCTTCATTTTGTTTTGTCTAGCGGGCGTGACAGATTATTTTGATGGATACTTTGCTAGAATTAGAAATGAAGTTTCTAACTTGGGCACTTTCCTTGATCCGATTGCTGATAAGCTGTTAGTTGCGTCAGTAATATTAATTCTTACTTCTAAAGAAGTGATAGCTGATTGGGAGACCATACCGGCCCTGATTATTTTACTTCGCGAAATTGTTGTTTCTGGCTTAAGGGAATATTTGGCTGGTATAAAAGTGAGTGTGCCCGTATCTAAAATTGCAAAATTAAAGACATCGCTCCAATTAATTGCGCTTGGAATATTAATATTAAGTGAAAGTGGTATTTCAGTTGTCCCTATTGTACTTTTTGGTAAAATTGCACTCTGGCTTGCAGCAATTCTTACTTTATACACGGGTTATGATTACTTAAAATCTGGTTTCAAACATCTATAATGATTATTAAATACTTTGCTTGGTTAAAAAATATTACTAACATTGAGGAAGAAAAGGTTGACGATAAAAATATTACGGATGTTAAGACGCTAAAGGAGTTTCTTCTCAAAAAATATCCTCAGTTAGATCAATATATGAAAAAAGAAGATGATTTCATACGTGTCGCTATTAATTTAGAGTATGTTACTACCAATGAACCTTTAAACTCTAAAGATGAAATTGCTCTTTTTCCGCCTGTAAGTGGAGGCTAATGATAAAGATTCAAGAAGAAGATTTTAATATAGAAGATGAAATTAATAGGATTAAGTTGCAACATTTAAATGTTGGCGCTGTATCTACTTTTATAGGCTATGTGCGAAGTTTGAATAATCAACAAAAAGTTACGTCCATAAATTTAGAAGTTTATAAGGATATGGCGTACAAGTCACTCGAAGATATTTGTTTAAAAGCTCAAGAAAAATGGAATATGATTGATGTGTTGATAATTCACCGCTTTGGAAAATTAAACGTCAAGGAGAAGATTGTTTTAGTAGCGACATTTTCTATGCATCGAAAAGAAAGTTCAGATGCATGTAACTTTATTATGGATTACCTAAAAAAAGATGCCCCTTTCTGGAAAAAAGAATTTTATGATGATAATTACGAATGGCTAGAAAATACTAGATTGACGAATTAACTAAATCAGTAAAATCATTCATTAATTTATAAGAAGTAGTATTTTTCCCAGTATTATAATTTATATCATCAATTGATTTGATTGGTGTAATTTCAGCTGCAGTGCCGGTTAATAAAGCTTCATCATAATTCTCAATTTCATTTGGTAAAATATGTTTTTCAACCAAATTAAGTCCTTGCTTTTTCACCATTTCAATAACAGTCTGACGAGTAATACCATTTAAAAAACAATCTGCTATCGGGGTGTGTATATCATTGCCTTTGATAAAAAAAATGTTTGCGCCTGTTCCTTCAGCAACATAGTTTCTATAATCTAGCATTAAAGCGTCATCATATCCTTTTTTCTCAGCGAATTCTTTAGACATTGTGCAAATTATGTACGGTCCAGAAGCTTTTGCATTACAAGGAGCAGTTTCAGGAGAAGGCCTTTTCCATGGTGATGTAATTAATTTCAAACCTTCAAGTCTTTTTTCAGTTTTAAAATAGCTATGCCAATCATCCCAAACTGCTATAGCAACAAAGATATCTGCATTTGAAGTTGAAAGGCCCATTTGATTTGATCCTCGCCAAACTATTGGACGAACGTAACAATTTTTTAAATTCATTTTTAGCAATAAATCATTTTTTGCATTATTAATTTGCTTATGACTAAAAGGTATTTTAATACCCATTATTTCTGCTGAATTAAATAAACGTTCGGTATGTTCCTTTGATTTAAAAATCTTACCATTATATGCTCGCTCACCCTCAAATACTGCGCTTGCATAATGCAAACCTTGGTTAATGATATGGCTTGTAGCTTCCTTCCAAGGAATAAAAGATCCATTCATCCATATCCATCCTTCACGATTATCAAATGATTTAGCCATTATTTAATTCATTTTATATTGTAAGTTTTTCAATGACAAAGGACTATCAGTGATGCATAACTAAGTCAATATGGCTGACCTAAATAAATTGTTAACTCCGCTTTTTTTAAATGAAAAAGAAATAAGAAAAATTATTGAATTAATGTTTTTTGCCTACAGGGATTTTACATCGGGGCCAGATGCTTTGTTGGAGAAAATTGATTTTGGGAGGGCTCATCATCGTGTCATATATTTTGTTGGAAAAAAAGAAAAAATTACAATTAAGGAACTTCTATCTATCCTGCAGATAACAAAACAGAGCCTGTCTCGTGTGCTTAATCAATTAGTAAAAGAAAAGTATATTATCTTGTCCATTGGAGAGGACAAAAGAACAAAAAATTTAACTTTAACGAAAAAAGGTCATGAATTAGAAAATGAACTATCTACTATACAAATAGAAAAAATTAAAAAAATTTTGAAAGATTCCGATGAAGATAACATAAGTGGTTTTAAAACTTTATTATATGAAATGATTGATGATAAAAATAAAATCAAGTTTGACAAACTAAACTATTAACTAATTGATGATGTCTAAAAGCATACTAATTATAGACGATGATAAAAGGCTTCGAGAACTATTGGAAGATTATTTAAAAGAAAAAAAATATAAAATTTATTTGTGTGACGATTTTTCATCCGCAAATGAAATCCTTCAATATTTTTTATTTGATCTTGTCATAATTGATCGAATGATGCCATCCGGAGATGGAATAGATTTAATTAAAATTATCAAAGAAAATAAAAATATTCCTGTAATTATGCTTACTGCTTTGGGGGAAAGTGAAAATCGAATTCAAGGGTTGCAATACGGTGCTGATGATTATCTATCAAAGCCTTTTGAACCAGAAGAGCTTTATCTTCGTATAAAAAAATTATTAAATCTATATAAGGATAAAACAGGTAAAAAAACAGCAATCATCTTTGGGAATTTTGTTTTCAATATCTCCACTCTACAATTAAAAAAAAATTCCAATGACATTTATTTGACTGAAGGAGAGACTGAACTTTTGTTGAAATTAATTGATAAAAGAAATAATATTGTTTTACGGGAAGAATTAGCCGATCGAGATTTTGACGAAAATGAATTAAGAAAAGTTGATGTGCAAGTAACGCGTCTTCGTCAAAAAATTGAAGAAAACCCTAAACAACCGCACTTTATTAAAACGATTCGTGGAAAAGGTTACAAGCTAGTTTGTGATGAACTATGATTTATAAAAAACTTATTCCTGCTTCTTTGCTTGGCCGTTCACTTATTATTGTCTTTGTTCCTTTAATTATTTTAGTGATATTGACTGTATTGGTTTTTTACCAGACATCCTGGACTATAATATCAAAAAGACTCACCCAGTCTGTCGTTGCTGATATTAATGTTATTGTGAAGTTAATTGATCATAACCTTAAATTTAAAGCTATGAGAATTGCTAAGGAAGATTTTAAAATGGATGTAAGTTATAAAAAAAACACGGATCTTAATCCTCTGTCATTCCGTCCAGCAAGAGGGATATTGTCTTTTCGATTACGACAGGCTTTGGAAGAGTTAAACAAACCGTTTTTTTATGATTTGAGTAATCTTGATCAAGGAGCAAAAATAGCGATTCAGTTAAATCAAGATTTATTAATTATTAATGTAAATAAAGACCGTCTGTACAATGAGTCTGCATTTGTATTTTTATTGTGGATGATGTTTGCATCTCTAGTTCTCTTAATTGTAGCCTTTTTTTTCATGAAAGGTCAAATTAGGCCTCTTAAAAGACTGTCAATTATTGCAGAAGCTTTTGGGCGTGGACTTGATGCGCCAGAACTGAAAGGGGCCGGTGCATTAGAAATACGCCAAACCACAAATGCTTTTAATCAAATGAGAACACGTATCAAAAGATTTTTAAAACAAAGAACTGATATGCTTGCTGGTGTTAGTCATGATCTGCGGACTCCGCTTACAAGAATGAAGTTACAACTTTCATTAATGACAGATAACAAAGCTAAAAAAGAACTGGAAAATGATATTAATGAGATGACAGCTATGCTGGATAGTTATGTAAGCTTTGTTCGTGGGGAGGCACCGGAACCGATTGACCGAATAAAATTAAATGATTTCGTTGAAAATATCTGTAAGAGTATAAAAATTAAGGATCAAAAACTAATTACCAATATTAACTGTTTTATTGAAACGTCAGGAAGACCTCTCCAATTAAAGCGATCAATTATGAATATACTCGAAAATTCCCTGAGATATGCTAAAAAAATTCGCGTTGATGTATCAAATAATGATGAAAATTGTTATATAGAGATCTCAGATGATGGTGATGGCATCCTTGAAAAAAATTATGAAGATGTCTTTAAGCCTTTTTTCACTCTTGATCCTTCTAGAAACAAATTAAAAGGTGAAAGTGGGCTTGGATTGACAATTGCTAGAGACATCGTTCGTTCTCATGGAGGCGATATTAAGTTGTCAAAGTCAGATTTGGGAGGATTGAAAACAACAATTAATTTACCTCTATAAATTTAATAAAGTCTCCCCCCATTTTCAATTTTATAATCAGGTGAAACTAATATTGGCTCATTTTGACTATCCGGGAATCCTAATACTAATACTTCTGATATAATTTTTCCTATTTGTTTATTAGGGAAGTTAATAACAGCCGCAACTTGTTTTTGAATCAAATCCTGAACTTGATAATTAGATTTAAGTTGCGCTGAACTTTTTTTCACTCCTATTTTTTTGCCAAAATCAATCTCTAGTATAATCGAAGGTTTTTTTAAATTATTGTTTTCTTCGACTCGCAAAATGGTTCCAACACGAATATCTACTTTTAAAAAATCTGAATAGCTGAGATCGGTCATGTTATATCTTTATTATGCTCAATAACTTTCCAGCCCTATCTAGATGATTGTCCAACGATGTCATAGTTTTTTCCAAAGATTCACTATTATCTTTTGCCCATACTAAAAAACTTGAGAAATATATTACTAGCAATCCTTTAACTTTTAAATTGCCCTTTATTCCAACGATGGGAATTTTGGCTAAACCAGCCATTAAAATCATACTTTCGATTAAAGATGGTAATAAAAAAACTAATTCTTGAGGTTTTTTCTTAAAGAATTCAAAAATCTTAATAATAGGTTTCCGATGAATTTGCAAAATATCAAATCTCATCATTATTATTTCAAAGATCATATCTTTACGAGTAGACTTATCAATCAAATCTGCAATATTACCTAACTTGAAATCAAAATAGTTGTTAATATTTCGAAGAAGATCACGTTTGTTATTAACTTTATTCTGTAAGTTTTTTTTATTTATATTTGTTTTATTATAAACTTCATCAATTTTTATAGAATGCAATGATCTTTTCTCTAATATCAAAAGAGTTGTTTCTGCTAATTTTATTAATTGCTGATTCATAAGTTATTTCTTACTCAGTTCAATTGCACGTTTATGTGCTACTTTAACTGCCTTACTAATCATATTTTTTAATTGATTATTTTTCTTAAAAAATCTAATCGCTGCTTCAGTTGTGCCTCCCTTAATGGCAATATCATTTGTTAATTTTTCAGCACTTTTGGAATTTTTCATTAATAATTTAATTGACCCAAAGGCTGTCTGATAAACTAATTCTTTTGCAATTTTCTTAGTGAAACCTAATTCAACTGCGGCTTTTTCAAATAAATCAATAAATAAAAAATAATACCCAGGACCACTACCAGAGATAGCGGTGACTTTGTCTAATTCCTTTTCGGCACTTAACCAATAAATTTTTCCAATTTTACCAAATAAATCAGTAAGTATATTTATATTTTGTTTAGAAGTTTTTTTATTAGTAACTAAACAAGATACCCCTTCTTCAACCACGGAAGGCATATTAGGCATAACACGTACAAATTGATTGTTGTGTGGTAAAAAATTATTAAAGAAAGATATTTTTTTTCCTGCAACAACACTAACAAATAAAACTTTTTTATTATATTTTAATCCAATGAACTTTCTCATTACCTTTGTGGCAATTTGAGGTTTTATAGCAAAAATAATAATATTAAATTGTTGTGTATTTTGTATTTTGTCAATTGATTGAAAAATTGACACTCTCCGCTTATAAGCTCTTCTTAAAATCATATGTTTATTTGGATCTACTACACTAAAGTAATTTGATGTTTGATTATGCCAGGCGTTTAAAAGAGCGGATCCCATGTGCCCACATCCAATCAATAATATTTTATTCATAATTGATGAATAAAATATAACTCAAAAATGTAAAGAATTTAGGCCCTGCCTAAAGTATCAATTTCACATAATTTCAATGCTTCCTGGGGCTTGCTATCTTCATACAAGATAATATGGAAAGCTGGGTAATACTTCTCGCACTCATAAATCGCAATATCTACTAAATCCTCAAGTTGTTTATAAAGAATTTCATTTCCATAAGGTTTGAGGACTGTATGACGATAAGCAGGAATGCCGTTTTTGGAAGTAATATCAAAATGTCCAATCCATAATTTTTCATTTATATGGGCAAGAAGTTCATATGCCAATTTAGACTTTGATTCAGGAAATTTGATATCAAATGTAACAGTAAAATTAATTGCTTTAATCTGTTCAGACCAAGAAAAGTAAAGTCTATACACACACCAATGAGAAGCAATTTCAGCAACCAATTCATGGTCATCAGCTCTACTAAAAGTCCATTTTTTAGAATGAACTACATCTTCAACTACATCAATAGGGTTTTGATAGAAATTTTCCATCTTCATACATCATCTAGTATAAAAAAAAATTTATATACTAAATATAGTTCTACAAAAAAAAATCGAGGTTTTGCAACAGTATTATTAAATTATTAGAAAAATTTGTGAATAAGGTTGGTATTTTTAGTCTATTTTTCTTTTTTTTCTATTTTTCTTTTTTTTTCTAGTAGGCCTTGTTGATTTTTTATTAGTTTTTTTAAGTTTATCCTTTTCAATAACTAATTTCTGCACCATTTTTTTTAATACTTCAAATTCATCTCTCTTAACAAGTTTCATTTTATTAATAGCTTTATCTATTCTTAAACGAACAATTGTATTCACTTCTTTCTTTATACCTGAGAAAGTACTCGCCGCATCAACAGCCATCTTAGATAGATCTGATAGAATTTTTGTTTTATTAACCATATCTATAAAATTAGTTTAATTAAATATAATGCTTTTAATACATCCTTCTATCGATCCTGTCATTGTTTCTTTCGGTGTTATTCAAATACGATGGTACGGCATTGCTTATGTTTTAGGTTTTCTTCTAGGAATTTTTTTAATAAAACAAATTAATCGAGGCCATAAAAAAAGAATAAAAAATAAACAAATTGATGATTTTTTTATCTGGTCGGTAATTGGGGTAATTTTGGGTGGAAGAATTGGTTATGTTTTATTTTACCAAACAGCAACTATTCTTACAGATCCAATTAATATTATATTCATTTGGAAAGGGGGCATGTCATTTCACGGAGGTTTGATTGGCATAATAATTTCAATTTTTCTTTTCAGTAAAAAATATTCAATTGATTTCTTCCAACTCTCAGATCTTGTATCAAGTGTAGCTCCAGTAGGACTATTTTTTGGAAGATTAGCCAATTTTATCAATGTTGAACTTTATGGAAGAGTTACTGATTTTCCCCTTGCAATGATCTATCCAAGCATAGATCAAGCTCCGAGACACCCGTCTCAATTATATGAAGCTTTTTTTGAGGGGGTTGTGTTATTTATTATTTTGATGTTCTGTAATAAAAAAAATTATAGTCAAAATAACTTTGGTTTTATAACTAGTTTGTTTCTTATTTTGTATGGAATATTTCGTTTTTTAATAGAGTTTCTCAGGGAGCCCGATGCGCATATCGGATTGATATTTAATTCAATTACTATGGGACAATTATTAAGTGTCCCTTTGGTAATAATAGGTGTGGGAATTTATTTAAAAACGCATTCTAAATGATTAAAAATAAAATCATCGATGAAATTCAAAAAAGAAAATGTGGTATTTCATTAGAAAAATTTATTGATATTTGTCTATTTGATAATGAAGGATATTATGAAACATCAAACCCTTTGGGAAGGTCAGGGGATTTTATAACTTCTCCTGAAATTTCACAGCTGTTTGGTGAAATTTTAGGTCTATATATTCACTCTCTATGGCATGATAAATATAAAGAAAAGTTTAACTTAATTGAGCTTGGACCAGGTAATGGAACATTATTGATTGATATATTGCGTATTACCAAACCTTTGGTCAATTTTCATAATTTATTAAATATTCATCTTATTGAAAAAAATATATACCTTGTTAATAAACAAAAACAAAACTTACAACTAAGCAAGTTTGATAATATTAATATTAAGTGGCATGATGATTTTATAAATATTGATCAAAGACCTTCAATAATTTATGCGAATGAATTCTTTGATTGTTTACCAATTAGACAATTTATAAAAGAGGATAATAACTGGTATGAAAAAAATGTTAATTTTAACAAAAAAACAAAATTTTTTTTTTACCAACATTCACTGGTGAATAATGATAAAATATTAAATAAATTAGCAAAATATAAAAAGAATAATATTGTAGAATTATCCGAACATAGAGAAAATTTTTTCAGAAAAATTTGTGATTTCGTTTCTAAGTCTTCTGGTTCGATTATAATTATTGATTATGGCTATAGTGAATTTCTAAAAAAATTTACACTTCAATCAGTTTTTAATCATCGACCATCAAATTTACTCGATAATGTGGGCAAACAGGATATTACATCATTGGTTGATTTTAATACACTTGTAGATATTGCAAAAAATTATAACTTTAATGTAGATGTCTTTTGTAATCAAAAAGAATTTTTATTGGCTAATGGAATTCTTGAGCGTAAAAATAAAATTACAAAAAATTGCACGATTGAACAAAAAAAAACTATTGAAGATGACTGTGATAGATTGGTTAATGAAAAGCAAATGGGATCTTTTTTTAAATTTTTAATATTATCAAGCAATGGTACAACTAATTGAGATACAAAAATAATTATTTTGTTGCGGAAGACATCAAAACCAAAAGAATAACTTATGGTTTTTTTTCTAAAGAAGGCGGTTGTTCAAAAGGTAATTATGATTCTCTCAATTGTAGTTACAGTTCTGGAGATAATAGAAAATTAGTTACAGCAAATATTAACACAGCTAAAAAAAAACTTGGTTTGGAAGACAGTAAAATAAAATTAATAAGGCAAATTCATTCTAATAAAGTTGAAATTATTGATCAAAAAAATTTCAATGAAAAAATTGTTGCAGATGGAAGTATTACAAAAAATAAGAATATTGCACTGGCAATAATGACTGCTGACTGTGCCCCGATTTTCATATTCGACTTGGATTGTTCTTTTGTTTGCTGTTTGCATATTGGTTGGAAAGGATGCTTAAATAATATAGTTAAAATTGCTGTAAATATATTTGCAAAAATTACAAGCCAAGAATTGATTGCGATAATTGGACCTTGTTTAAGTAAAGAAAATTTTGAAGTTGAAGAAAAATTTAAAGATGTTTTTATAACTCAAGACTTGCATTATGAAAATTTTTTTACAATAAAATCAAATCAACAGAAACCTCATTTTGATATGAGGGGGCTTATAAATCACCAATTGCGAAGTTGCTCTGTTCATAAAATATCAAATGTTGATATTGATACTTATTCAAATGAGCATCTATTTTTTAGTCATCGAAGATCTTCCCATTTGTGTTCATTGCCAACTGGCAGGTTAATCAATTTGATTGGTTTTAGAGACGTCCCCTAGAATTTTTTAAACTTGATCTATTAAATTTCTTCTGTAATGATCTAGTAAATAAAAAATGAAAATTCTCGCTTGCAATAGTAATAAAGAGCTTGCAGAGGCGATTTCCTCTTATATCGGTGTTAAATTGGCAGATGCAACAATACGAAATTTTGCTGATGGTGAAATCTTTATAAAAATTAATGAAAATATCAGAGGAGAGGATGTTTACATTATTCAATCCACTTCACCTCCAGTAAATGACCATTTAATGGAATTGCTAATAACTATTGATGCTGCGAGACGTGCTTCTGCACGAACAATTACAGCTGTGATTCCCTATTTTGGTTATGGTCGCCAAGACAGAAAAGATGAGGGCAGAACATCAATTTCGGCAAAATTAGTCGCAAACCTGATAACATCTTCCGGCGCTAATAGAGTCATAACAACAGACCTGCACGCTGGACAAATACAGGGTTTTTTTGACATTCCTCTTGATAATTTATTCTCTGTAAATGAAATGATTCAAGATATGGAAAAAATATCCTTTGAAAAAAATACTCTTGCTATTGTATCGCCAGATGTAGGAGGTGTTGTAAGAGCACGAGCCTTTGCAAAAAGAATAAATGCATCTCTTGTTATTATTGACAAAAGAAGAGAAAAAGCTGGTGAGTCAGAAGTAATGAATATTATTGGCGAAATTGATAATAAAACTTGTATCTTGCTCGATGATATAGCGGATTCTGCGGGAACTCTTTGTAATGCAGCCACAGCTTTAATGAAAAACGGGGCGAAAGAGATATATTCTTACGTCGTGCATGGCGTTTTATCCAAAGACGCAGTTGAAAAAATAAAGAATTCTGACATCAAAGAATTAGTTCTTACGGACAGCATTCAAGCATCGGAAAAAGTAAAAAACACAAAAAATATTAGACATATTAGTATAGCTCCTTTAATGGGAGAGGCGATTAAACGGATTAACAGTAATTCATCTGTCTCAGCTCTGTTTGATTAAATAACTAAATTAAATATGGAAAATTATAAAGCAGTTATTAGGTCTAAAGAGAGTGGTTCAACTAAATTCCTATTAAGCAAAGGAATGGTACCAGGTGTTGTCTATGGAAAAGAGTCAAAGGCATTAAGTATTGCCTTTGAAAACAAAGTGCTCGATAAACTAATGCATGCTGGTGGTTTTTACTCAAAAATTATTATCATAGATGTAGATGGAAAATCTGAAAAAGTTCTGCCAAAAGCACTTCAGTATCATCCTGTTACGGACAAACTAATTCATTTTGATTTTTTACGCGTGCAAGATGACACTAAAGTTACAGTGGAAGTGCCTGTTGAATATTTGAATGAAGAAGTGTGCCCTGGTCTAAAACAAGGCGGGGTGTTAAATTTAGTTAGACGTTCTGTTGAGTTATCATGCAATGCTAACAACATCCCGGAAAAATTACAATATGATCTTATAGAAAGTGAAATTGGTGATTCCATTAAAATTAGCAATATAGAACTTCCTGAAGGAGTGAACCCCACAATTACCGATAGAGACTTTGTAGTTTCAACATTAGTTCCTCCAACTATTGAGGTTGAAGAAGAAAAACCGGAAGAAGAAGGAGTTGAAGGGGAAGAAGGAGCGGAAGGAGTTGAAGGAGCAGAAGGAGTTGAAGGGGCAGAAGGAGAAGGTAAGGAAGAAAAATCACAAGATAAAGATAAAAAAGAAGAACCTTCCGAAAAAAAGTCTAAATAAAGAGACAATTTTCGATTCAAATATTATAATTATTAGATAATGTGGTTGATTTGCGGATTGGGAAATCCAGGAAAAAAATATCAGAATACTCGTCATAATGTTGGTTTTGATCTTGTTGATTCAATCATTAAGAAAAATAACTTTAAATTACATAAAAAAGACAAAACAAAAGAAACTTATAAGGGTTCAATCAAAAAAATTAACTGCCTTTTTTGCAAACCTCAGACATATATGAATGTTTCAGGCTCGCCAATTGGAGAAATTGTAAATTATTTTAAAATACCTAAGTCAAAAATACTTATTATCCATGATGATCTTGATTTAGTTGTGGGTAAGGTTAAGATTAAAATTGGAGGAGGCAATGGGGGACACAATGGCCTTTCCAGCATTGATCAGGCAATTGGAAAAAATTACAAAAGGTTGCGTATTGGCATAGGTCATCCAGGCTCTAAGGATTTAGTTTCTTCATACGTTTTAAAAAAATTTAATAAAGTCGATAGAAAGATTATTGAAAAAATTATTGAATTATTAACTGAATCATTTTCTTTAATTTTTGATGACAAAGAACTATTGTTAACCAGATTGTCATTGCAGATTAAGAAAAATTAAGTATGGGCTTCAAATGCGGCATAGTAGGATTGCCAAATGTCGGTAAATCAACTCTTTTCAATGCATTAACGGAATCAGACAAGGCTGAAGCTGCAAACTATCTATTTGCCACAATTGAACCGAATATTGGGAGAGTTTCTGTCCCTGACAAGAGATTGGAAATATTATCAAATATTGAAAAAAGTGAGAAAACTATACCAACTTACATTGATTTTGTTGATATTGCAGGGTTGGTTAAGGGTGCATCAGCTGGTGAAGGTTTAGGAAATAAATTTCTCGCTCATATACGAGAAGTTGATGCCATTGCGCATGTAGTAAGATGTTTTGAAAATGACAATGTTACACATATGACCCCTTATATAAATCCTCTAGATGATATTGATACTATTGAAACCGAATTAAAATTAGCTGACTTAGAAACTCTGCAAAACAAACTTAATTCTTTAGAAAAAAAAAGTAAAGATGGGGATGAAAAAATTAAAGAACAAATAAATATTGTTCAAAAAACTCAGAATCAATTAAATAAAGATGAAAAGATTAATAATTTACAGTTAAAGGAGGAAGAAAGGAATTTTTTTAATTCCCTGAACCTGATTACATCAAAACCTAAGCTTTATATATGCAACGTGGATGAAAAGTCTGTTGTAAAAGGGAACAGTTTTTCCAATTCAGTAAAGGAAAGGGCTGATAAGGAGTCAGATGATGTCGTTCTTGTTTCAGCAGCGATTGAATCACAAATAGCAGAATTAGAGAATGAAACGGATAAATTTGAAATGTTGATGGAGTTAGAATTAAAAGAAACAACTCTTAATAAAGTCATTTATGCTGGATATAATTTATTAAATTTAGTTACATTCTTTACGTGCGGGCCCAAAGAAACAAGAGCCTGGACAATAACAAAAAACGCTACAGCGCCCCAAGCTGCTGGTAAAATTCATACTGACTTTGAAAAAGGATTCATCCGAGCAGAAACAATCACTTATGAGGATTTTGCCAATTTAAAAGGCGAGGCGGCGTGCCGCGAGGCAGGTAAATTACGCCTGGAAGGAAAAGACTATGTTGTAAAAGATGGAGATGTTTTTCATTTTTTATTTAATGTCTAGTGAACGTCGCGCCAAAGTCTTCTTTTTGTGAAATAAACAACTATTCCAAAGATGATAAAAAACAAAATTACTTTAATCCCTAATTTTTTCCTAGCTTCCAACTCGGGCTCAGCTGACCATACAAGGAAGGTTGCAAGATCTTCTGCTAGCTGAGGCAATGTATTCTCTGTTCCATCATCATAATCAACATAGCCTTCATCCAATGGGGGGGCCATTGCGATTTGATTGCCATTCATCCACTTATTGTAATACATCCCTTCAGCAACTTCAAAATTCTCTGGAGGCTCGGTATATCCTA
>Ga0207989_1000680_pt1 | contig 18423 bp, 15 predicted proteins | sample ETNtaG_7_FD_185777 | JGI IMG/M metagenome (GOLD analysis project Ga0207989, IMG submission 185777) | Marine microbial and viral communities from oxygen minimum zone, Eastern Pacific Ocean - ETNP201406SV65 (SPAdes) (version 2) | ecosystem: Environmental > Aquatic > Marine > Oceanic ... | reverse complement strand
ACTGATAATTAATAGAATGCATTATTATTTGATAAACATAAGTTTCTTCCCAATAAGAACATTAATCCATTTGATTTAGGTAATATTCATCATATGCAGCTAATAAGCTTTCTTGTCCAGAATAAGGAGCTGGGGAATATTTTTTGGAATTTATTCCTAATTGAGAACATTCGCATATATCCCAATCTTGTTTATTGGTTTTATCCCAAAAGTCTATTGATTCATAAATAGAATTTTTATGGCTTTTAGCGCTTTCTTCTAAAAATAACCAAGAACAGTTTACTATACATTTATCAGCACCATCGGGCCAAACTGTATGATACATAACATATTCTGGGTGAAGGCTTAATAACATATTTGGGAATAATGAGTAATAATATACTCGATGTAAATCTTGCCCTTGTACACTTTTAATAGGAGGACAACAATATTTTCCACTAGATGTTATGCTTTCTTTATCTGAGTTGAAATTCATATATCCACCAAGGAAAGGACCTGAATATAAATTATTTTCTCCTCCTAAATAATTATGAATTTCTGCAAGTTGGGGGTGAATCATTGGACAATGATAGCACTCACAATAATTTTGAATAATTAACTTCCAATTACAATTAACAGTATATCTTTTTTTCTCAACAAGGACAAGATTATGCAGTTCCCAAGAATCTAAAAGATTATTAATTGGTTTAAATGTTTCATTAAAGTTAGCGGGGGTTTCGCTAAGATTAATAAAAAGAAATCCTTTCCATTCTTTTATTTCAATAGGAAATAATGGATAATCAATTTTATTAAAATCATTAACCGTATCCATATGCGGAGAACCAACTAATTTCCCATTTAGATCATAAGTCCACCCATGGTAAGGGCACTGAATTGTCTTAGAAAAACTTCCTTCATTTGTATTGCATATTCGGGTTCCTCTGTGACGACACACATTAAAAAATGCGCTTATTATATCTTTTTCAGATTTCAATATAATTGCACTTTCATTACCAAGCTGAATAGTAAAATACTGACCCTTATTTGTTAAATCAGAATTTCTCCCTATACAGATCCAATCATTGTGAAATATTTTTTTGTACTCTTGATTAAGAATTTCAGATTTAGTATAAAATTTTCGTGGAAGAGTTTTTGAACCTTTTATTAGTGTCTCAGCTGTCTTATGGAATTTCAATATTTTAATATCTCCATAGCTGCATTATATCCATTTGCTCCATGTAGTCCACCACCTGGATGAGTTCCCGGACCACATAAAAATAAATTATTAATGGGAGTTCTATATTGGGATGAACTTATTGTTGGGCGCATAAACATAAACTGATCTAGTGTCATTTCACCATGATTTAAATTTCCCTCAGTTAGTCCAAATTCATTTTCTAAGTCTAATGGAGATATAACATAAGAATGTTTAATTATTGATTTAATATTTGGGATCACTTTTTCTAATGTATCCACAACGTTATTTTTTAATTGATCTTTTATGCTTTCGGACCATTCAGCATTTCTTAAATGATATGGTGTATATTGTATTGTTGCTGAAAGAACATGTTCTCCTTTGGGAGCAAAATCAGATTCTAATAATGATGGTATCACAAATTCTACGTAAGGATTATTAGGAAGTTGACCATATTTCACAGCATCAGAGGCACGCTCTAAATATTCTATTGATGGGCTGATTGAGAAAACTGTTTTCAATTCTTCTTTATCTACACCTTTAACTTCTGGAAGACTATTTAGAGCAAAATGTATTCGTGCTGTATTTCCTCGATATCTAATATTATTTATCTGAGTTCTAAAGTCTGGGGTCAAGTTTGATGGACCAACGAGATTAAAAAAGGTATTCTTAGGATCTAAGCCAGAAACAATTTGTTTTGCCATAATTTTTTCCCCATTTCCAAGCGTAACACCATTACATACATTTTGATCCGTATCAATTTTTGCAACTATTGTAGAAGTTTGAATTTCTACATTAAATTTTTCAGCAACTTTTTTCAAAACTGTAGCGAATTGTTCTGTTCCACCTTTTACAAATTTAATATTATGGAACAATCCATTGCTATGAACATGTTGATGTAAAAGATTATACCCCGTTCCCGCAGCATAAGGTCCAAATGATAGATGGTGTATGCCAGCAGTAGATATAGAGCTTCGGAGTAATTTATTTTCAAACCATTCATCAACTAATTCAGGCATCATCATTGGGGCAACACGCAATAGATCCACGACACCTCGAGTTCCATGTTTCCTAATCGGGGATAGTATAGATCTCATTCCTAAAATTTCTTTTATTCCTATATTTGGTAAAACAGGAGGTGTTAGTTGATACAGTTTTTCTAGAAACTGAGATAATTTTTCTATATAAGAGATAAAATCATTCCATCTTTCAGCATCTTTTTTAGAGTATTTCGTAATTGAATTAATAGTCTTACCCACATCTCTATGGAAAGCAATGTTCTCACTATTATATCCAAGAATAATTCTAAATATTTCAGGTTGAACTAATTCTAGACCGTTAGTATTCAAATCTAATAACTCGGTTAAGCGGGGATCTATCCATTTAATTGTATCATGAATTACATTGCATTTAAATCCAGGGGTAAATTCCATTGATGAGGCCATTCCGCCCACTTTATTTCTGGATTCTAAAAGGAGCACACTTTTTCCTTTCTTTCCTAAAATAGATGCAGTAGTTAATCCATTTATACCAGCACCAATTACAATTACATCATAAGTTTTCATTACCAAGTCCCTAATATCTTTTTTGCCGCCATCTCACCTGGAGATCCTGTTATCCCACCACCAGGATGCGTTCCTGATCCACATTGGAAATAATTCTTGATTGGTGTTGTATAATCAGCCCATTTCACTGCAGGTCGTAAGGAGAATAACTGTTGAAGAGTTAGCTCACCATGAAAAATGTTCCCTTCAGTTAAACCAAATGTCGATTCTAGATCTGCAGGTGTGAGTACTTGACGATGTAAGATAATATCTTTGATATTTGGCGCATATCTTGAAATAGTATTAATCACCGCATCACCAAAGGCGTCCCTTTTTTGATCATTCCAGCCTCCATTTATATCGTAAGGAGCATATTGAACAAAACATGACATAACATGCTTTCCTGGTGGAGCCATATCAGGATCTAAAACAGATGGAAGAATGATATCCATAAATGGAGATTTTGAAAAGCTACCATACTTTGCATCATCATATGCCTTTTCTAAATGATCATAGGATGGACTAATAGAAATTGCTCCACGTAAATGGTTGCCATCACCTGGCAGGCAGGTAAAGTTAGGTAGCGCGTCTAAAGCTAAATTCACTTTACCAGAAGAGCCTCGAATTCTAAAATTCTTAATTGCAGTGACAAAATCTGATGGAAGATCTGATTTATCTAGCATTTTTAGAAAAGTAAGTTTTGGGTCTAGACCAGATATTACAATATTAGAATTATATTCATTGCCATTATCTAAGGCCACACCAGTAGCACGACCATTTTTAACAATAACTTTTTGAACAGATGATTCCGTCATTATTTCTACACCAAAATATTCAGCAGATCTTGCAATTGCCATACTAACACCGCCAGTGCCGCCTCGTTGAAACCCCCATGCTCTATATGCACCATCAATATCTCCCATATAATGATGAAGCATCACATAAGCAGATCCTGGGGAGCGAGGACCCATAAATGTCCCAATTATTCCACTTGCTGACATTGTTGCTTTTAACGGTTCGCACTCAAACCATTCATCTAAGAAATCTGCTGAACTCATAGTCATGAGTTTTGTTAAATATTCAAATTGCTTTGATGATAGTGATTTAACATGATCTAGCAATCTTTTTGTTGCAGAAAGATCTGATAGTGATGGCCGAATTGGATTAGGAGCTATTGTTTCAAGTATGGGTCTGACGGCCATACCAATTTGTCCCATTGCAGGTCCAAATCGCATATAGTTTTCTGCATCTTTTTTTGAATGACGCGCTATTTCTCGATATGTTTGATCAGAATCAGCTGTTCGAATTAGATAATCATTTTCTAACGGAGTCATTGTGCTTTCCAGAGGAAGAAGCTCTAGTCCAAACTTTGGTAACATCAATTCCCTCATGACATTGGATTTCATTAAACTGACGACATAAGAGCATACAGAAAATTTAAATCCTGGGAAAACTTCTTCAGTTACTGCAGCTCCACCAAGTACGTGTCTTCTTTCAAGTACAAGAACTTTTTTCCCTGCTCGACCCAAGTAAGCTGCCGCAGTAAGTCCATTATGACCACCACCTATTACTATAGCATCATATTTTTTTATTTTGGACATGATCGTTTTCTTTCGGGATCATAAAAAGGAGTTTTAACTACAGTTGCTTTTGTAAGTTTCCGAAAATGTTCAACTTTTAATTCGAACATTAATTCGGATCCTTCATGAGCATAGTTAGATTTGAGATGAGCTAAAGCGATATAGCGCTTTAGCAATGGTGACCATGTACCACTTGTAGCATAACCTATTTGTTCATTTTTATAATATAATGGAGTGCTTGTTCTCCATGCTGTATGTGGTAATCCCGGAGCTAAGCCCACCTCTCTATAATGTTTTTCAAATTCTGGCCATTCTATTTCGATACCAACAAAACTCCAGTCGGATCCTTGCTTCAACTCTTTATGTAATGATGATTTACCAATAAAACCGCTCTTTTTCATTTTGACTGTCCAACCCAACCCTAATTCATATGGTGATGATTTTCGGGATTCAATTAGAGCATGTCTAGATGATATATAATCCACATCTAGAAGAATCAGGCCTGCTTCTATTCTTGCAATATCCAATGCATGAAGTCCAGTAGCTGTAATTCCAAAAAATTTCCCTTTATCCATTAGAAGATCCCAAACTGCTATTGCATCGTTTGGATCCATCCATATTTCATACCCTAGGTCGCCAGTATATCCGGTTCGTGAAATTGATACGGGGATATTACCAAAGGTTGTTTCCATCATCCAAAAAAACTTTAGTTTATCTAACGTCTTGGATGAGACAGAATTCAGAATTGAGCGAGAATTAGGTCCTTGTAGAGCTAGAGCTGCTGTTGTGAATGAATCATCTTTAACTATTACATCCATTCCCATTGCATTGCTTTGAATCCATTCCAAGTTTGGTTCTGCACTTGTAATTCGAAATTTGTTTTCAGATAGTCTCTGCACAGTTCCATCATCAATAACTTTACCATCTTCATCACACCAAGGTGTATACATAACTTGGCCTACTTTACAAATAGCAATATTACGTGTTACTAATTGATTTAATAATTGCTGTGATTCAGGCCCTTCCACAATATATTTCTTTAACGGTGTTATATCTAAGAGGCCGGCTTTTGTTCTAATAGCAAAGTACTCATTTTCATGAGTTAATTCATAGCTTGTGGCAGCAAGATACCCAGCCCATCGGCGCCATTCTTGAGACTCATTTAATTTAGATGTTCGCTCAAAGAAAGGAGATACTTTTAATTGAGTATGTGCAGTAAAATTATTATTATAAAACATTTTATCCTTGTCGATAGATAGGTCTTGTTAGACAGGTTGGTCCTCCAGCACCTTTCAATGAAACTTCTGATCCATCATAGGTAAAAACTTCTACATTGTTTGATTCTAATAGTGTTTTTGTAATGGGATTTCCAGACATCATAATACATTTTTTCGGAGCTAAAGGTAATACATTGCATGCCATTGATTCATATTCTTTATCAGGCACTTTGATGAGTTTTATGTTTTGGCTTTTTAAAAACTTTATAAATTTTACAGGTAAAAGCTTTGGATAAATTAAAAAAAGATTATGATCTATAGGGCTTACATTACTCATTAGATGTAGACAATTTTCAGGCCCAAGCCAATGGGGGAGAGGCACAGGTATTACATCATCCACCTGGTTTCCAAGAATATCTCTTAATTGTTGTATACCCTTTTTATTTGTTCTATATCCTTCTCCAACCGCAACTGTTCGTTCATTTATCCAAATGATATCTCCACCTTCTATGATTCCCGGGTCTTTTATTTCTCCGACGATTGGCAAATTATTTTCAATTAGAAAATTTTTTAACGCCATAGGTTCATTTTTTCTAATTTTTTTCCCCATATTACAGATTATAATTCCTTCAGATGTAGCAATACCAGCATCATGAGTATATATAGAGTCTAGATTTGTTTCATCATTTTTAGGTAGCATTAGTATTTCAGTCCCAAATGATTCGATAAGAGAGGTTAGTTGATTAAATTGAAATACTGATTTGTCAAATTTTGGCTGTGATATAAAATTTAAATCTTTCCAATATTTCTTTACATTATTTGTATTTTTCCATGCCGTTACGGGACTTTTCATAATTACCCTACGCAATGGATCAACCATTGTATTGCATCTTATTTTATTCACTGATAACGATTGAATAATTAAAATTAATTTTTACTTCCCACATTGTAAATTTAACTATACTTATTTATGAACAATTCTATTTATTGATCAAATATTATAATGGACACATTTAGCCATGCATTGTGGGGGAGAGGCCTATTTGGTTATCAAGGAATGCCTTGGATTGCCTTGTTTTTTGGTGCTATGCCAGACTTGGCATCTTTTGGCGCATTAATTATTGTAAATATAATTACTGGAAATGTTCCTGAATTTGGAGGCGGACCTCCTTCTTTAGATACGCTTCCAAATTGGGTTTTCTTATCCTATGATATTTTCCATAGTTATGTAACCGCTTTTTTAATAATAACAATTGTCTATTATTTTAATAAACATTATGCATTTGCTATGTTAGGGTGGCCATTTCATATATTATTGGATTTTCCATTTCATTCAAAAGAATATTTTCCTACCAAACTTTTTTATCCTATATCAGACTTTTATTTTGATGGAGTTCCATGGAGTAATCCATTTATATGGTTCCCTAATATCATTGGTATAATCATATTATTTTATTGGCGGAAGAAGTATCATAATCAGTAAGAATTAATCAGACATTTTCCAAAATGCTATTCCCCCTGCTTGTTTACCAACTTCAATATGGTCAACTAAAACAAGGTTATCTAAATCAAAAATATCAACAGATCCTGGTTCTCCACGAACACCTTCAACAGAAACAAATGCATATTTGCTATCAGGAGATATTACTACTCCATGTGTTACTCTTCTTGTATTTTTTATCCGTGCTAATTCAATTCCTGATTTTAAATCCCAAATACCAGTTTTTGCTGCTGATTTATATGTAATAACTAAATATTTTCCATTTGGACTAACTTCACAATTATATGGTCCTTTATCTGTATTAAATTTTCTTGAAATAGCCCATTTATTTATATCAATTTCAACAACATAATCTGTGCCGTTATTTACTACATATAAATATTTATCATTTGGATGTGGATATACCCATGTAGGTTTTTCTTTCGGCATTTTATGTGATTTCATTTCTTTATGATTCATGGAATCCATCGTGTGCTTCATATGCTTATGTTTACTTGCCCCAGTAAATAACGTTCTACTAATTTCAAATTTCAGGACATCAAGCTCGTATAAAGTACCTGACATCATTGCTACAGAATACTGTTTTAATCCATCATTTGTTATCCTTGATCCATGGGGCATGACACCAGTTTCAATTCGATTTACTTCAATCATTTCTTCAGTGTCAATAATGGATATTGTACTAGGTTCATGTTCACCATGTAGATTAAAGTTCACTACATATAGGAGACCCGTCGCATTTGAAATTTGCATTGTAGCTGGGAATAACCCCAGTTCCACCCGATCAATAAGTTTATCTGTACCAGTTTCGTATTTATATACATGTCCATATGGAAACCCATGAGCTAATGACAAATACCAGTATTTTCCATCGGGTGATATAGTAATTCCATGAGGACCTTCAATTTCTAAGGGCCATACTCCAACAGGAATATCTTTTATTATTTCCCCTTTTTTTCCATCAAACCTAATTAGATGAACTTCATCTTGAGATTCAGATGTTACATAAATAAAATATTCTCTTCCCTTTATTGAACCTAAGGTTATTATTATGATTAGCAGTATTCTAAAAACCATCATGTTTTAACTAATTAATCTTCTTTCTCATCAAAATCCACCAATTTTACTGCATATAGTCCACTATTCATGTCCGCAAAAAAGATATGATTTTTATAAGGTTGTGGTCCCCAAACCATTGTTGCATTTGGAATATGACCTTCTGGATGATTAGATAAATAAAAGGCTATTTCTCTTCCTTGTTTATATAAGTCACCTAGTAATTCTCCTGATATATCAATAACGCGTAATCCTCCTTGATAAAATGCTGTATATAAGGTATCACCCTGAACCCATAAATTGTGCGATCCAGCTTCAGGAACTTGGTAAATTGCTTCTTCAATAGGGTTTTTATAATCATTCATATTTAAAAAATGATAACCGCCTCTTGGATTTGCAGGCTCTTTGTTTTGAATATCTCCTAATCCAAAGGGGAAATGTTCATCACCTGCAATTACATAAAAACTTCCTGTTGACTGACTTAAAAATGGGAAGGCAGCATGATTTCTACCTGTAGTATCATGTTTCGATGTCATTAAAAGCGGACTCCTTACACTGCCTTTTCCAGCTGATTGTAAAATTGGGTTGTTCATTATGGTATATCGATTTTCTTCTGAAAACTGTAGCCCTCCAATATCTACAACATGAACCCCATCACTCCAATTAGATGAATAGGCAATTCCATTTTCAATCCATACATCATGAATGCTATGTCCAGGAGTATTTAATTCATAACTATTGACTCGCCATGGCTTAGTAGGATCAGAAATATTTATTATATCATATTTCCTTCCATTGTTAACAGCGAATACATGGTTTTCATAAATAAAAGCATTATGAACGCCTCCAGTTAGACCATCATTAAACTCTGATAATATTTTTACATCATATGGATTACTTACATCAAGTATAACTACTCCATTTTTTCTGCTTGAGGCGCCTTCTCTAGTTATAACTCCTATACGTCCATCTGCAGAAACTTTTACATCATTTACTGTCCGCGCATCTACTGTTACTGTATCGATTATAACTAAATTTGATGGATCTGTAACCTCCCAAAAATAAGCCTCTCCATTTGCCTCCCATGTTCCAGTAACAGCAAAATCTCTATCACTAAATTCATCAACACCTTGCCATACCCATAAATCAGATGTAAAAACATCTGTAATTAGTCCATGTCCAATTAGTTCTGCACGCTTTTGAATATTTCTAGGTTTTATTTTTACAGTGATCGATGAAGTATATCCACTTGAAGTTGCATAAATAGTGTATTCTCCAGGATTTTCAGCAACAAATTTACCCTTAGGCGTAACTACGCCACTCGCTGGGAGCCCTATGCCATAATTTGCATTTCCTGTAAATGAAAATTCTATAGGAACATCTGTTATTTCTTTGCCTGAAGCAGTTTTTGCTTTTGCATTCAAAGTTATTACATCGCCTGTGTGATATAGACGTTCATCAATTGATAGTTCAATTTTTCTTACTGGATTTCTTAAGACTCTCAGTTCAGTTTTTGAAAATATTTTTTTATATCTTTGATTATTTATGGAAACAGTAAGTTGAACTCGGCCTCTTTGATTGATTGAGAGGTTTCCAAATTCATCAAAACTAGCTATTGATTCATTCGATGATTCATAAGTTGGATCAATATCATTTCTTAATATTCCAGCTTGATCTAAAACTTTTGTCAAAAACTTTATTCTTGTTCCTTCATACGCAGTGCTTGGGGGGTCTATAAATTCAACTGTTTCAATTGGAGGAGCAGGTACAGAAATGGGCATGTTGCCGCGGACCCTTTTAAATCGATCATTTGTAATATTGGAAGCGTTCAGATTAAATGATCCCGATTTAAACACTTTTAATTGAACATTGGCTATTCCATCTGGATTACTGATCCAAGGCTTTACTTCAACAGATCCCCATTCGCCTGTTAATAGAAATTGGTTTTTTGATAAAGAGCCATCTTCTCTTAGTAGCGATACTTTAACTTTCAAAGAGTCCCCAATTTCTAGATCGACTGAATCAGGTTCAAATTGAAAATATAAACTGTCATCATCACTAGCAGTAAGATTCATATTTACTAATAAAAGGAAAGGATATATAATATTTAATTTTGCTTTATACATAGTTAACTACCCCTAAAATATTTTTCTCGGATTTAGGTAATTTACTTCTTTGTGCTAATGAAAGCAAAAATATGGAAAAAAATAACCCATGTATTGGATAAAACAGGATTATAAAAGAATATCAGTTATATTATAACATTATTAAAAATCAGCATTAAAGTTTATTTCTATTTGTGGGTTTTCTTGAGTGATTGGCATATCTTCAAAATGACCACCTAAAGTACTATAAGACCCATTAGGATAATCATCTGGCCAATATGTAATGGACACTGCTTCATAGTTTCTGAATGAAAGGTTGCTGAATGAGTATACATATTCAGTATCTAATACTGTTTCTAATGATAGATATTCGAAACCTGCTGGCGGTCCTTGAGGAGGATATGTGGTGTTTAATGAAAGCAATACTGATCCAGTATCTGGCCAAGTTCCACTAAAGGTAACTTTACCATATATTGATCCAGATTCGGCTAAGATTTCATCATTATTAGCTTCGTCATCTTCACAAGATATAGTAATAATGAGCAGCAATGCGCTTAGTAGTCTTAATAATACTCTATACATTGTTTGTTGATCCTTTATATAATTAATTAAGTTGTTTTGAAAAATTTAATTGCCAGGTTCTGCCAGGCATTGGATAGTGTTGTATTAGCACATATTCTTTATTAAGAATATTTCTAATTATACCTGTTATCTTATAAGAATTAATCCTTTTTGTAAGCTGTAAATCAAAAATAATAGTTTCCGGTATATTTTTAATTGGGAAGCGAAATATGTTATCAATGACAGGATGATCATCGCTTAAGAAATCTTCATATTTTTGTGAGCTTTTATAATTACAAAACAGAGAAATATTTGTATTATTAAAAATTTTTCTATTAATAGAAAAATTTATTTTATGATTTGATCTATAAAGAATTGGCATATCTATATTCTTTATATCTATCATATCTAAGTATGAATAACTGACTTCTAATCTTGCTATATTAAATGGTAGATCAAAATCTCCACCTAGTTCAAGACCATATCCTTTAACATTTGTTCGGTTTAATGATTCTACAGGGATCGAATAAACAAAATCAATCATATCATTATAATAATTATAGAATATATTTGTGAACCATGTAAAATTTTGGTTGGTACGATTTTTAAAACCGATTTCTGCAGCAGTTAAATATTCTGGTTGTAATCCCGAGTTTCCTCGAAATTGCAAACCATAGCTGCTTTCATGCTCTAAGAAAAGTTCAGATATTGAAGGAGCTCTGAATCCGCGATTTATAGATAGGTGATATTGTTTTGTTGGGGCGGATTGAAAATAAAGGTTGAACTTTGGAGAGATAGCTTCAAATATTTTTTTTGGGTATTTTTTTCCACCTCGCACCCAACGATAATCATATCGTACTCCAACATCTATTTTCCATAGAGTGCTTATATTTTTCTTTAATTGACCAAACAATGCTAATGTGCGTTGAGTAGGCTGAGTATAAATTGAATTAATTACATCAGCTTTTGATTGATCATTCCCGAATTCTGTACCAATTGTTATTATTGATTTATTATCAAAGAAATGTTGGTATTCACTACGTAGCAATAGCATTTGATCATTGTATGCAGTCTGTCCTTGTATTTTTTCAATCGGCGTGTCATTTCTATCATTATATATTGTATGAAATTGATTCAAGCCAACTGAAGAGGATAAATAACCATTATCAAACACAGGGAATGAATAAAATAATTGGACGTAACTACTTACTCTTTCTGACTTTCTATATGAAATTAATCCTGGATTATCTGGGTATATAAAACCAGGTTGACCATTATTAGATTTTGTTATAATAGTAGATAGGGACCAGTTTCTTTGATTGTTTGAACTATTCTTAATTTTTAATGATCCTCGAATATTACTATGGTTTGCATTAAATCGGTGCCCATTGGAATAATTATAACCCGCAGCAGTAAAAATTTTTATGTTATTTACATCTCGACTATAATTAAGATTCAGAATGCTATTGTTATAACTTCCAACCCCAGCATCAAAAGTGAATAGTCGACTTGGTGTATTTGACTTTGTTACCATATTGATTACACCACCCATAGAATTATGACCATATAAAGAAGATGCAGGACCTCTCACTATTTCTACACGATCAATATTTTCTAAAGGAATAGCGTTCCAATCAGGGGCACCTGAATTAGGTATGGATGCAGGAAAACCATCTATAAGCAGAAGAACCCTGTTATTATAACCGCCAGGTTTATAATCCGAAGAACCACGTATAGATATATTTACATTTCGACCATGGACGTGTGCCATTTGCAGATCAATACCATGCATTGATTTTAACAATCCAGATATACTAGAGATGCTTTTTTGTGATAACATTTTATTATCAATGATTTGTGTGATTTCAGGTGAATGTTTTGATGGGAACATTCCCACAACATTTATTGTTTCCCATACGATGGGCTCTCTTTTTAAGAATATGATTAATTTTACATTTTCATTTTCTTTTATTGCGATTGATTTTGAATAAGTTTCATATCCTATAAGAGAAATTTGAAGATTATATTCTCCTTCATTCAAATTAGAAAGAACGAACTCACCATTACCATTTGTTGCACTACCAATTTCAAGATCACTTAATAATACATTTGCACCAATCATTGGAGAATCATTAATCTCATCAAATACTATACCATTTATATTTCCGGCGATAACTGAGTGGAAAACCAATAATAAATAAAAAAAATATTTCATAAATATCTTACTGTTTGCTAATTAAGTTATTTAGTAGTGCTTCGACTTCATCCTCTGATATGGAGTCCTTTTTTTCATCACCAAAGAAGATTAATCCAGTAAATAAACCACCAATAGCTTTAAACATTAGATTAGTATTTAGTTTTGGAAATTCTTTGAGTTTTACACCATCTTCTAACAGACCTTTTAGTATAGAATAAAGCTGACTTTGGTATTTTTTCCACTTCTGATCATCAAAATCAGTGAGATTTATTGCCTTTGGAGCCTGGAAAAGAAATTCATAAAGATTTGGTCTAAGCTTTGCATTGTGCGCTATCTGAACCAAAATTTTTATAAAAGTTTTTCTGGGGCTTTGTTCTTCTTGAATTATGACTTCCAAGCTTTCCATTAAGGATTTCCATCCTTCTTCCATAACACCTAGGAAAACCTCTTCTTTTGATGAGAAGTAATAGTAAAGGGTTGCTTTTCCAAACCCTGCCTTTTCAGCAATAGAATCCATCGTTGCCCCATCTAATCCATTTGCTTTGAAAACATCAAGCGCACTGGAAAGGATGCGTTCCTGTCTAAGTTTTCGTTCTTCTAATTGGCGGTCTGAAAGCATCAGTTTATATTTCGACTACTGGTCGAATATTAATAAATACTTAATAATAAATACTAATAGAATTTTATATGATTATTGATTGATATGAAAAAAATAGATCTTTAAATCAAGTATGATTACATAAACCATTCTTTAATACTTGTATTTATATAATTATAAATTATAAATAAAATTAATTTAAAATTTTTCCAAGTATATATGGAATGATTGACTTGCTTGCCATCGATCCATGTGCTTATTACGCTTAAATTCTTTATTTCTTCTTGATTTATTTCAAGTGGATTATGAGATAGAATTACTAGATCAGCTGATTTTCCAATTGTTATTGATCCTCTACTTTGGTCTTCAAATAATTGCCATGCAGCATTTATAGTTATTGATTTTAAAGCATCATATACAGAGATCCGTTCATTTTTTCCCAAAATAACATTATCATCTTTTGTTTTTCTCATTACTGCTGTTGAAATTGCTCGAAATGGATCTATTGGTGTCGCAGGGTTATCTGTATGTATCGTAGCGTTGTGTCCTGCAGATATTGCAGATTGAATTGGCATGAATCTTTCTGCTCTTTCAAGGCCAACAATATATTCCAGTTTATCTCCATAATAATATATATGATCTATAAAGAAACTTAATGTTATGCCAAGTTTTTCTGCCTGCGCAATTTGTTCTTTAGTGATTAATGCATTATGTTCAATTCTATGCCGATGATTTGTTCGTGGATATTTATATAGAATCTTTGTAAAAGCATCCAAAATTCCTTGTATGGCAACTTCACCTTGAGCGTGTATTGCAATTTGAAATTTATTTCTGTGGTAATATGTTAAAGTTGTCAATAGTGAATCTTCAGTAAGATTTGTTGAACCCCGATGATTCTTTTTTAGACCTATGCGATTTAATGTTAAATCAGTATTTAAATATGGTTCTGAGAAGGCTGCTCCACCTGTATAGGGAGAACCATCCATATATAGTTTTACTCCTTTTATTTTAAAAAAATCATTTCCGTCATTAATTAAATAATTAGAGCCATCTAACTGATTCTTAATTGGATAAACATATGATCTAACGGCAGAGCCGTTGATAGATAGATTTTCCATAAATTGTAAGGGATGACCGGCAATGTTTACTGGCCCTAATACAGATATGGAAGTGTAGCCCGCTTTAGCATATTTTGTATATTGTAGATTAAGTAGTAATTCTGCTGTCCCCTGAGGTGTCTTAGGCATTTTATCTAGCACATATTGTAATGCGCTAAATTCGTAAATAACCCCATTTAAATTACCTTGACCATCTTTTTGGAATTCTCCACCACCAATTGGGTTTGGAGTGTCCATAGTTATTCCAGCTAATTTATATACCGCGGAATTAACATATGCATGATGCATCATTTGAGTTAATATAAAAATCGGGGTATCTTGTGAAATACTATCTAATTCAGCTAAAGTAGGCTTATGTAAATCAGATACTAACACCGGATCCCATCCAAAAGCTAACACCCACTTACCAGGCGAAGCTTCTTTCACAGCTGACTGAATTTTATTTAATATTTCTGATCTAGAATTATAATAAAATCCGCTTATATCAACAACTTGACTTAGGACAGCTGTAGCGATAGGGTGGCAGTGCGCTTCAATAAATCCAGGCATTAATGTTTTTCCACGTAAATTAACGACCTTTGTTTTCCATGATCGTAATTTCATTATGTCATCCTTTGTTCCAATAGAAGAAATTTTTCCATTGTGAATTGAAACTGCTTCTATCGATGGATTTTCATCATCCATAGTTACGATATGACCACCAAAAAAAATTAAATCAACTGCAAATAAAGGAGTTATTATCAAAATTAATTTGATTAAAAATTTCATTTATAATCCTCTATGAAACTATCTATTTATCACAATAATTCATTGAATTGATCAAATTTAAGATAATACCACGAAGGTCAGGATAATTATTTATTATAATAAATTTGAAGATTATTATTAAAATATCTTATAATATTAAATATTATATTATATAATACTAAAATTATATTGCTTAATAGCATATTTATATAATAATATAAGATAGGAGGAGAATAAATATTATAATGAAAATTGATGATTTTGATAGAAGGATTCTAAATTTTTTACAATCAGATGCGCGTATTGCAGCGAGTCATATAGCTGATCAGCTTAAAATTTCAATTCCAACGGTTACCGAAAGAATAAAAAAATTAATGGATGCTAAGGTAATCAAAGGGTTTCACGCAAGTATAGATCCCAAGATGTTAGGTTTAGATGTATCTGCAATCATTACAATCATTTCTGAATCCTCTGAGTATTATAAGGATGTTATTGATTTGGCAAAAGATACATCGGAGGTTATCCAGTGTTTTAGTACTACGGGAAAAGGATCTCATACCCTAATTGTTATTGCCAAGAATTCTCAAGCACTTGAAGAATTATTAAGGAAAATACAAAGTTGGCCAGGCGTTTCAAGAACAGAAACGCAAGTTATTTTATCATCGTATGATATAAATAAAGATAGTTATGAAATTAATTAATAATTAAAAAAAGGAGTAATTATAGTGAGTAAAATTAAAGCTGAATATATTTGGATGGATGGACATGAACCAACTCAAAAACTTAGATCAAAAACAAAAGTTTTTGATGGTCCGTTAAATAGTTTAAATGATCTTCCTATATGGGGTTTTGATGGCTCAAGTACTAATCAAGCTGCTGGAGATGATAGTGACTGTATGTTGCAACCTGTATGCTATGTTCCTGATCCAATTAGAGGAGGGGATGATGTTTTGGTTATGTGTGAAGTTATGAATGCAGACGGTTCTGTTCATTCAACGAATACTAGAGCTCATTTAAGGAAGGTAGATGAAAAATTTAAAGAACAAGAATCTTGGTTTGGCATTGAGCAAGAATACACATTTTTTCAAGGTAGAGTGCCATTAGGGTGGCCAGAAGGAGGGTACCCAGCTCCTCAGGGACCTTTTTATTGTGGTGTTGGTGCTGATGAGGTGTATGGGCGTGATATTGTTGAAGAACATTTAGAGCTTTGTCTTGATGCAGGTTTAGAAATCTCTGGTATAAATGCAGAAGTGATGCCAGGACAATGGGAATATCAAGTTGGTCCTTTAGGTCCTTTAAATGTAGCAGACCAATTATGGATAAGTCGTTGGCTATTATATCGAATTGCTGAAGATTACGGTGTAAGCGCCACTCTTCATCCAAAACCAGTAAAAGGAGATTGGAATGGTGCAGGAGCGCATACAAATTTTAGCACTAAGTCCATGAGAAATAAAGGAGGTATAAAAGTGATTGAGGATGCATGTGAATCTTTAGGAAAAAAACATGAAGCACATATAGCTCTCTATGGCGCACATAACGAGGAAAGACTTACAGGATTACATGAAACGTGCTCTATAAAAGACTTTCGGTATGGTGTTAGTGATCGAGGTGCCTCAATAAGAATCCCGATGGCTACAGCAAATGATGGTAAAGGATATTTAGAAGATAGAAGACCATCTGCAAATATGGACCCATATGAAGTTTGTGCAATATTAATTGAGACAACTTGCGGTTAGAAAGTAGATCTTACAATATAAAAAAGGCGCTTTTTGCGCCTTTTTTATTGGCTAAACTTTATCTAATGCTTGCTTAAAATCATTAATAATATCATCAACATTTTCAATACCAACAGATACACGTACCAATCCATCAGAAAAACCATGAGATAATCTATATTCTTTTGGAACATCCCCATGTGTCATTGATGCCGGGTGCAATACCATTGTCTCTACAGAACCAAGGCTTTCGGCTAAGAGTGCAAGTTTTACTGAATTTAAAAACTTCTTTCCTGCTTTAGCACCTCCCTTTAATTCAAATGATATCATACCGCTAAACCCTTTCATTTGCTCTTTTGCAATATGGTGCATTGGATGAGAGGATAATCCTGGATATGTTAAAGATGAGATTTTGGAATGACTATTTAAAAATTCAGCTACTTTTATTGCATTTTGCTCATGTTTTTTCATTCGCACGTCTAATGTCTTAACACCTAATAAAGTTAACCAACAGTCAAACGGACTTGGAATTGCACCGATTGTTTTTTGAGCAAATTTTAATTTGTTTGCTAAATCTTCTTTATTAGTTATTAGAATGCCACCTATTAATTGACTATGTCCCGTTATATATTTTGTGGTACTATGCATTACTAGATCTGCTCCAAAATCAAGTGGTTTTAAGAAAACCGGAGTACTGAAGGTTGAATCAACTGCAAATAATAAATTATTCTTTTTTGCGATCTTAGATATTGCATTTAAATCAGTAATTTTCAATAATGGATTAGTAGGAGTTTCAACCCAAATCATTTTTGTTTTAGATGTTATTGCCTTTTCAACTTCATTAGGGAAAGAAGTATCAACAAATGAAAAATGTAAATCGTAATTAACCAATAGCTGATCAAATAATCTGTATGTACCGCCGTATACATCATCTGAGCAGATAATATGATCTCCAGATTTTAATAATTTTAAACTACTATCTATAGCTGCCATCCCACTGGCAAAAGCTATGCCAAATTTTCCATTATCAAGTATCGCAAGATGATCTTCCATGATTTCTCTTGTTGGGTTAGCTGAACGTGTATAATCATACCCTTTATCTTGACCAACTTTCTCCATTGCATAAGTTGCTGATTGATGAATTGGAGTGACGATTGATCCAGTATCAGGGTCTGGTTTAATAGCTGCGTGAATAACTTTTGTGTCAAATTTCATTTTCATTGGCTACCTTTTATTCATTTACAAATTATTACGTTACAAACAATACTTTAATTTATTCGTTATTTTATAATAACAAAAAATATTAAATT
>Ga0207989_1000659_pt1 | contig 18686 bp, 26 predicted proteins | sample ETNtaG_7_FD_185777 | JGI IMG/M metagenome (GOLD analysis project Ga0207989, IMG submission 185777) | Marine microbial and viral communities from oxygen minimum zone, Eastern Pacific Ocean - ETNP201406SV65 (SPAdes) (version 2) | ecosystem: Environmental > Aquatic > Marine > Oceanic ... | reverse complement strand
TATGCAGATGGTACTGCAGAAGACGGAGATTCAAAACCAAATAATTTGTATGGCGAAAGTAAACTAGTTGCAGAACGATTTACAAAACACTATCATACGCATAACGGAGTAGAATATAATATTGTAAGACCAAGTGGAGTATATGGGCCAGGAGATATGGATGATAGAGTTTTAAGTAAATTTTTTGCAAAAGCAATGGCAAACCAAACAATAGAAGTACATGATGGCAGTAATAAAGTTGATTTTACTTATGTTGATGATACTGCAAACGGAATTGTTAAATGTGCATTAGGAATTGAAAATAATAAGAGTTTTAATATTACGGCGGGTAATGCTATATCATTAAGAGATGCCGCTGAAAGAATTATAGCATTAACAGGAAGTAAAAGTAAAATTGTAGATATTGGTATGAATAAAATGTATCCAAGAAGAGGTACGTTAGATATTACTAGAGCAAAAACTTTGTTAGGATATAATCCTGAAACAACATTTGATGAAGGTTTAAAAAAATATTATGAGTGGTTACAAAATAAAGTTTAATGGTATAGATCGATTATACAACAAGTATTCTTGGCGTTTAACTAAACGTGCGAAACAAGTTTGGAAATCTGGACAAGTTTTGCAAGACAGTTATCAAATAGAATTAGAAAAAACATTGGCAGAACAATATAAACGGAAATATGCAATTGCAGTTGGAAGTGCAACAGATGGATTATATTTTGCTTTAAAATCGTTAGGATTGAACTCTCAGAGTAAAATTGTATGTCCAGTATTTGGATATATTGCTATGTCTGGTGCAATTAAAAGATTAGGAGCAAAACCTATTTTTGTTGATGTAGATAAAAATGGAAATTTAGGACCATTATCAATTGGTTTAAATCCTGATGCAGTATTATATGCAAATTTATTTGGCAATCTTGTTGATTATGAGAATATAAAAGAATTTTGTAATTTAAGAAAGATTCCTTTAATAGAAGACGCGGCACAATCAATGGGAGCAATTTATAAAAAAATTCCTTCAGGTAAATTAGGTGATATAAGTATTTTTTCTTTTGATCCAATGAAAAATTTGCCATCGTTTGGAACTGGAGGTATGGTATTAACTGATAGTGATAAACATTATAAAAATATTATATCATTACGTAGGCATGGGTTTGGTATGAAGTACGAATATGGCTATAATTCATTAATATCCGAAGATCATTGTAATCAATTATTATTTTTGTTTGGTAAATTTAAAAGTTTGCAAAAAAAGAGAAAACAAATTGCAAGTTGGTATTTTGAATTGTTGCCGGATTTAAATTTTATTAGACAAGAAGAAACTACTGGAATTTTTCATAAGACTACAATATCTTCTTATCATAAACTTGTTTTATTAGTAGACAAAAGAAGAGATTTACAAAAACAGTTAGAGTCACATGGCATTGAAACCAAAATACATTATAAAAGAACTTTAGATTCGAATAATTTTGGAAGATACCCAAATGCAGAAAGATTATGTAGTAATGCAATTAGTTTACCAATATATCCATTTTTAAAGGAAGAAGAAGTTGAATATATTTGTAAAACAATAAAATTATTTTATGGCGTTTGATAGTATACAAGTAAGATTTAAAAATATTGACGAACGGAAATCACCGTTAGTAACTACAAAGATTGTACCTTTTGTTGAAAGTTATTTTTCAGTAATAAAAAGTTGTATTGAGGATATTCGTACAGAGTATTTTTGGGTATTTGCCTCATTTCTAAAATTAGATACATTTGATTTTGACTTTATTCCAGAACAGTTTGAAAAAGATCAAATACACGTTTGGTATGCTACACACCCAATGGCAGGATTAAATCAAGAAGGCAATATAATGTTAATTCCAACCAAACAATTTAAAGAACAATTAAAAAATTTAAAATTTTTACGTGATTATAAAGATGTAAATTATCATGCAGATCCAGTGTTGTGGCAACCACCATGCCCAATAATATATTATAAATTAAAAGAGCCAATTAAAAAATATTATAATGAAGACCCAGTGTTTTATAAATGGATGATTAATAAAGATTTACAAGGAATAAAAAGACCAAACTTTTATCCAAGTTTTTGGGAAGATGAAAAATTATATTCTTGGGGTAAAACTAAAGATATAATGCTAGTACCACATAGGGAAAATATAAAACAGTTTTATGATTTTGATAGGACAGTGCATTTTGATTTTGAATATGATGTAAAACCTATGGATATTGTTTTTATATCGTATGATGAACCAAAAGCAGAAGAACGATTTAATAAATTAAAAAGCAAATTCCCAAGAGCAAAATGGAGTAAAGGGGTTGTAGGACAAACACTTGCATATATGTCAGCGGCTATGATGAGTGAAACAGATTACTTTTTTGCAGTATTCCCAAAAATTGATATAGTTGAAGATTTTAATTTTGATTTTCAACCAGATAGAATGAAAAATCCTTGCCATTATATTTTTGATTGTTATAATGAAGTTATAGATTGTACATATGGACATGATGGTGTAATATTATATAATAAACAATTAGTAATGGAAACCATAAAACCTGGACTAGATTTTACGTTATCAAAACCTGTTACAGTAGTTCCGATATTAAGTGCAATAAACAAACTAGATGAAACATCTTTACTTGCTTGGAGAACTGCTTTTAGAGAAGTACTTAAATTAAAATTACAAATTCCAACTGTTGAATCTCGTTATAGATTAAAAAAATGGACAACATTAGGTAAAGGCGATAATGCACAATGGGTATATTTAGGAGCCAAAGATGCTTTACAGTTTATAGAAGATAAAAATGATGTAAGAAAAAGTTATGATTTTGATTGGATTAAAAATTATTTTGAGGAACATTACGGATGAGATTAGGCTACAAACACGAAAAAGATAGTATTGATGCAAACAGGTATTGGAATAATACAATATCTCCTTTGTTAAACAACGGTTCTCTGGAAAATGCAGTTAACGGAATATATGCTTATCCAAACAGAGTAGGATTATATCCAGGAATGAATTGTCAATTTTTTTGTACTTTTTGTGGACGTAATTATAATGCAAAATATAAAGCAGATGACATTAATAAAAGTTTTGAAATATTTAAACAAGTAATTGATCAAGATCCAAAACAAGGAGAATTTTGGCAAGATAGATTTAGGATTAGTGGAGGATTAGAACCTTTAACAAATCCACATATTGGAAAAATAATCAGTTATGGAACGTCACAAGGGTTTAAAATGCAAATGTATACAAATGCATATGCACTATCTAAAAACTTTTTAGAGAGACAGCCAGGCTTATTTGACTTAGAAGTAATGCGTGTAAGTTTATATGGACATGACCCAGAAAGTTATTACAGAGTAACAAAAAATAAAAAAGGATACGACATTGTTGTAAAAAATTTAAAAGATTTTTGTATACAAGTACCAAAAGTAAACAGTCAAATAAAACTTGGAGTTAACTGGATAATATTGCCAGGACATAGTGATGATTTAAAATCAGTGTTTAAAATGATTAAAGAAATTAATAGTGTATCAGATTTTAAAATTTCTTTTATAACATTAAGAGAGGATTTTTCACAATCTAATAATTATATTTCTGATTTAGAAAGAGAAAAACTCCACAACACTTTCCTTGAAATAGAAAAAGATACTGACATACATATAGATTATGGGTATGCACTACACTCTGTTAGATATGGAAAACCTACAGGTCCAATAAAAATGGCTACACACGAGCAAATGGACAAGCACTGTTGGCCTCAAATAGCAACTTCTATTGATAGTTTAGGAAATTTATATGTATATCACGAAACAGGGTTTTTAGATAGGCCAGGTAGTGAAAGATATATTATAGGTAATATTAAAAATTCAAGTATAGCAGATGTTGTTAAAAAACATTTAATAGGCCCAGGCATAAAAGCATTGCCATTTGAAGTTGGTTTTATGGATGCATTCGATCATACAATTACTTTATTAATGTATGAAGCAAAGCAATATAAAAACAAAGGATTAGATTGGAAATTAGAATTGGAGAAAAAATGGAAGTCCCCTACGCAAATTTAAAAAGAGTTTATAATAATTCTAAAAAAGAATTAGATAAAGCATTACAGGATTGTATTGACAATAGTTGGTTTATTAAAGGACCAAAAGTAATTGAGTTTGAAAACAATTTAAAAAATTATTGTAAAGCATCAGCAGTAGGAGTTAGTAGCGGAACAAGTGCATTACTACTTGCTTATGAATGTTTAAATTTAAAACCAGGAGATAAAGTTGCTATACCAAGTTTTACATTTATTAGTACTGCAGAAATGGCATCAAAATTAGGATTAGAAATAATTTGGATTGATTGTAATTTAGACAATTACACAGTCAACACAGATTATTTGGCAAGGATAATAACAGCAATGAAAGATATTAAAGCGATAGTTGGTGTAGATTTATTTGGTCATACTTGTGATTGGGATACTATTAAAAAAATAGCAGGTAATATTCCTGTTGTACAAGATGCCGCACAAAGTTTTGGTGGAACATATAAAAATAAAATAAATGGAAGTTATAATGATTTAACTTGTTTTTCGTTTTATCCTGCTAAAAATATGTTTTGTTTTGGCGATGGTGGAGCAGTAGTAGGCAAACAAGAATATATTAATAAAATTTTAATGTCTAGAGATCATGGACGAATAGACAAATATGTACACGAGTTTTTAGGGTGGAATGAAAGATTAGATTCATTACAAGCAAATGTTTTAAATCATATGATTACAAAAATAGATGATCATAATAGTGATAGAAGACGTGTGGCACAAATTTATGATACTGAACTTAATATAGATACAATGGTTAAAAATGCATCTTGGTGTAATAATGTTTATAATCAATATACAGTATTAGTTGATAATAGAGAAAGTGTAATTAATAAATTAAAAAACCTAGGCATTGAAACTGGTATAATGTGGCCTGCAGGTTGTCACGTACAGCCAGTTTATAATAGTAAAGATAATTTAAAAAATACAGATTACATAGCAAACAAAATTTTAAGTTTACCTTGTTGGCCTTATATGACTGATGATGAAGTTGCTTATGTTATTAAAAACGTCAATAAAATTATTTAAAAGTTCTTTTTAAAATTGATTCTGTTTTGCTTTCTATATCTTTTTTAAGTGCAGGAATATCAAATTTTAAATCTACATTTTTAATTTTAAAGTAATTTACTTCGATTGTTTTTTTAAGAAAACGTGCTATAGAATTTTGACTTTTAATTTTTAATTCTTTTTTAATATCATAATGTATTGTTATATGATTTTTAAGATTAATATTACAGTAAAGTAGATATTTGACTGGCATATTCTTGAAGTGTAATCCTTCAAGAATTTCTGGCCATTCTTTAACAAAATCTTTTGTTAATTGTACCCAACTACTATTTTTTGGCGGTAGTTTTTTTGGCATCTGCTTTTTCAGTTGTAGTCGCTTCAGCCTTTTCATCTTTTACTGCTAAATCAGATACTTTAACACCTTGGTCTCTTGCAAGTTGTTCGTTTAGTTTATTCAATGCTATTTTACCGTCGGCTGTATTTCCAAAAGTAACAATAACATCTTTAGTTTTAAACTTTTTAATGTAATTGTCATTATGCAATATTGCTAACATATTTGTTCCATCTGGAAATGTTTGTCTGCCTAAAAATTCACCTAGTTCTTTTGCGTCTTGTCCGCCATCTGATTCTACAGCTCTCATTAGTGCATTGTGATATAGATCAGGTAAAAACTTTGTACCAACCACCAAACAATTGTTTGGTTCATCCGGTACTGTTCTATAAACAATTACTACCTTTGCCTTACTTTCGTCCGCAAGTTCTCCAATATGTTTGAAGTGTCTTTTTGGACCTGTTTGACCTGCCCCCGATTGTCCTGAATCAGGACCCATTGCCATTGCTTGGTTGTTTACATTTACTAGTGGCATATTATTTTCCTCCTGTGCCTGCTATTGTAGGTTCTGCTTCTTTCTTAGGTTCAGGTGGTGCCACCTTTGCTAAGAACGCCTGAAGTTTGTTATATAAAAATCCTACACCTGCCATTTCACCGGCCTTGAATGCACCTCTTGTAGATGCAACATCAAGTATTGTAGAAAGATTTTTTAAATCGCCAATTGATAAAGCATTAGGATCTGGTTGTGGTCCACCTGCTGGTGCCGAATTAGCCGTAGCCGTTTCTGTTGGTGCCTTTGCAGTGGCAGTTGTTGGCTTTTTTAAAGTTTTCTTTTTTGTTGCCATTTTTGTATTTCTCCTAATTGCAATTAGTTATTTAATATACGTATATTATACTAAAATTAATTATCAAATGCAATAGTTATTTTTGATTGTTTTGAGCCATACCGCTTAATGCAAATAGAGTAAGATCACCTGGGTTTTCGAATCCAAGAACGGTAACAGGTTTAGTTTTGTCGTTGTATGTTATTATATCATTGGTAATTGAATATCTACCTGAACAATGTTCATAAATCCATTTTCGCATTTTTTCAATATCGGCTTCGTGTGCTTTTACCACAGTATTAACAAAATGTGGTGGTAATATATCTAATTCTCTTTGGTAAAAGTTTTTTGGATTAATCTTCATATTGAACCGTTAATCCAAATGGTGCTTCTATGTTTCTTTCGTATGTATTATTAATTAAAAATATAGTATCGCAGTAATCTGGATCACCCCAACTATCAAATGGCCAACCATCTGTAAACATTACAAATTTCTTAGGTTCAATGCCATTGTCTTTCATATATTTCCAATTACATTCAAACTCTGTACCACCACCTGAACCTAATTTATAGTCAAGTAGTTCGTCTGCATTGTCTGGTGTAAATACTTTTGGATTAAAAACTTCTGTATCAAAAGTCCATAAATGGATTCTAAAGTCTTTGTATTGATCCATTATGTTTTTTACTTCTGTTAAAAATTCTCTACATTGTTCATTGCTTATTGAACCTGAAGCATCTAAAGCCAAACATATATCAATCATTTCATCATTGTTTTGACCAGGTAGTATAGCTGATGTATGCCAACTTTTTCTGCTAGGTCTCATCCAAGTATAATCAGATTTAATAGTACTCATAATTTGTTGTTGAAGTATTTCTCTCCAATCCATTTTTGGTTCTGTTAAGTCTTTTACTAATCTTTGTAAAGCACCTGGCAAGTTTCCTGCCCCAGTTGATTGTGCGGCACTTACCATTGCTTCTTTTACTTCGTCTCTGATTTTTTTTAATTCTTCTTTAGAATAAACTGGTTGTTTTCCTTTTCCGTTTTTATCTTTTCCTTTTCCACCCGATCCTGGCTCCTTGCCCCAATCAACGTGTTCGTCTATAAGTTTACCTAATTTTTCTAACATCTTCTTACCATTCTTTTTGGCTTGTTTATAGATGTCGTCGTATATTCTTTCTGCAGGCCAATCTTTATACTTGTCATCTTGGAAACCTTTGTTCTCACCTTTCTTGCCTTTAGGCATTTCACCAATTTTGCCTTCTACAAGAATTTGATTAACTGCATAATCCGCCGCAATATTCCAAATCATAGAATCTCTTCCTCCAATTCTAACTAACATATGTTCAAATACATTATGTAGAACTTCATGACCAAATAAAAACTCTGCTTCTCTTGGTGTAAGTGAATCTATAAACTTTGTATTATAATAAAAGTGTCTGCCATCTGTACCAGCAGTAGGACACCAGTCGTCTGCATTAACAAGTCTAAGTCTAGTTGCAAGGTTGCCAAAAAACGGATGTTTTAAAAGTAAGGCAATCCTTGCAGTAACTAATTTGTCTATTATTAATTGATCTGTTGGCACTATTTAGACTCCATAGCAGTTATGACATACTTGCCAAACTTCTTATGGAACCTATCAAATGATTTTAACTTGCTAGGATCGAACGGAAGTTTATAGTTTGTCAGTGCAATCTTGGCACCCATAACAACTAACTCTGTTTCAAAGTTATCCATCATGTAGTGAAAGAATCTGTCTGCTTGTTCGTTCCAATTTTTCACTTTCTTTTCATATGCTTGTTGTAATTCATAGCATAATGAAACTGTAAGTGAATACATCGCTGATATTTCTTTAGTTTTAAGGTCTTTAACCTTACCGCTCAATATATCAGATGGGTTAGGTAACTGGCCGCTAACTTTACGATGATTCATAAATTTAACAGCCAGGCCTTCTCCTACGCAACCTGCAACGAGGTCAGTGAGCGTACTTTCTGGCAGGTCATCTGATAGAAGTTGTGATACGAAACTCCATGATCTCGGAGTTGCGAATGATCTACTTGATCCTCTTGGATCAAAATCATATAAATCTTGTTTTGCGAATGTGCAATAACCTACCACATCTGCGTGGATATGATTAGTAGTTGCCCATTCCATCCAGTCATCATAGTCCACTCTTAGTTCAATGTGAACAAATCTGTTGGCTAATGGAGCTGGCATTCTGTAAGTGACACCTTTGTCACTATCTCTATTACCTGCCGCTACAATTGAAACGCCTTTTGGTAGGAAATATTGTCCTACTCTTCTGTTTAAAATAAGTTGATAAGCCGCCGCCTGTACTGCTGGAGCCGCCGAATTTAATTCATCTAAGAAAACTATTGCTGTTGATTTAGGATCAGTTGGTAATTCTGCTGGACTTGCCCAAACCATGTTGTTTTCTTTTGCGTTGTAATAAGGAATACCTTTAATATCTGTAGGTTCCCATAAAGGAAGTCTAATATCAATAACTTCTCTTTTTTGAGAATCTGCAATTTGTTTAACTATGTCGGATTTACCAATACCAGGTGCACCCCACATCATTATAGGTCTTTGTAATTTGATACAATGTGTTAATGCTGATTTTGCCTCGTTTGGCGTTACAGTTCTATTTTGACTGCCTATTGCTTGTTCTTTGTTTTTGCTGGCTCTTGCCATTTTGTACACTCCTGTTTAAAATGTTTATAATACTATAATAACATAGTATTGATATACGTCAACCTGGTAATTATGGCTAAAAAGTGGCTATTTTACTGGCTTTTTTGCTCGTCTGCCTTGCTCATAGCCCGTGCTAAACCGTATTTTGTCACATCTCCAGCAAATAACATCAATTGTAGAGCCATTTTTTCCATGGTTACTACAATCTGCTTCTTATCTACGTAATATGGGCAATCTACAAACTCATCCAACCATAAGAAAGTCTGTGGCCTGAATATGATTTTAGCAGGAAATTTGATATTATAGGTTTTAATATCTAAGGATTGTATCCATTCATAGCCTATTTTTGTAAGTCTTAGTGATCTTGCTTGGTAAGTTTCTCGTACATTTTGCCACCAACTAAAATAAGCCGCTTTAACACTTTCATCGTGTAATGGTTGTTCTTTGAGTGTAAGGAAGGTTCGAGTGTAGGCTGTCTTTGTGTCCATACACTTAATTATCTTTTGAATTTTTCGCCTGATTTTAATAGGTATACACCAAACTTGTCTGTTTGATGCTGAGCATTTAATTTTTTAACCAAGTTTTCTGCATGGCCTGGATTAGAAAATGAAACTTTTTTGTACTTTGGACCGGGGTAGTTTGCCACCAAACTTGATGACTTTAAATTAATAGGTTTCCCATCATAAAAAACTGCCCATATGCCTTCAGCCGCCAAGACTTCGTCCATCTTGAACGTTGTTTTATTACTGTGTTGGAGTAACACTGTTGGTTTTGGCCTTGACATTATGCTATGTTCCTCAATACACCTGAACCCGCATAGGATTCCGGGTTTCTCACTGTCTTTCCGAAGTACATCAACCCTGTTTGGTTGTGTTTTTTTAGATATAGATAGGTCTGCTCAATGGTCATAATACAACATATATTTACCAATAATTGTATTACTATTTTTTATTGACCAGAGTTCGTGCATGGTTCGAGCCCATTCGATATCTTTGACCCCCACGATGCTGTGCAAATAGTCAGGAAAATCTTTCTTGTAAATTTGCGCCACATCTAACCTGTGTTCAAACACGTGGTGTTGTTGCCATGCACGGAAATCATCGGCCAGTGTGTATTGTTCTGACAACTTCAGGTCTTTCCTAACATGATCAACTGCGTGTGATTCGTTCTTGGTCCAAAAACGATCCGCTAGTTTTTCTAAAATGGCGTTGTCCGAGCAGTGTATTTGTATGACATTGTCCACAGGGAGTGTGTGACAAAAATCTGTATCATGCGTCAATGTGTGGCCACTCATCTTTTTGAAGTATTGTATTTTTTCAGCATGACTAAAATTATAAAATTTTTTCATAACATACCTGTCTCTATTAAGCAACTTAGGATAAATGCTCCTTACATAGTTCTTATCTAACATTGCCAAAACTATATCGCCGCACATTCCACCTCTGAACAGTATTACTTTGTGCATTTGAAAATATACCTTATGTTTCCGTTTGTTGTATCCGGATTTTCATTTCCGTCACCATTAGCAAAATCAATCTGTGTTTGTTTACATCGAAATCCAATTTGTTCAATTTGTTTTGCCAGGCCAACAAACATTTTGTAGTGATTAATTTTGAGTCTATTCCATGGTGTAAATTGTGTATCACGTATGCTATAAAAAAATAAACAGTCTGGCGCCATTGCTTCTTTATAATTTTTCACATGATCTATTATGCCTTCGCTATCACACCACATGTCAGATCTATTGTTTGTAACTATAAAATTGTCGAAATATTTTGGATATAGTCTGCCTATATCTTCACGTTCTTTCACTATGATTGCTTTAGGGTAGAACTTCTTTACAATAGGGTTTTTCTCTAACACTGTCAAGTCTTCTACACAATCTTCGAGGTAATAACCTGCACTGCCAAAAATTCCAGTTTTGCCTTCCTGTAGATTATCTAGTATGCATTGGTCGTATGAAGTGATATAGACGGAATCTGACTTTCTCGATTTAAGCCATAGCTCATGTTTTATCTTACCGGTCCTGTATTTTAGATAATCGAGTTTATCATTGTTTTTTATCTTTGTTAGATCCTGATAGTGCTTGGCTGTTTTCATTTTTTTGTTATATAGAATTTTTGGTCTGGTATGACCCAAGTAAAATACTTGCCGTCATCAATAAAACGTTCGCTGTAATTTTTAACAGTAAAGTCTAAATTTTTCCTCAACCATGTTTCAATCGCTTCTTCGTAATCATCAGGTAAAGTTGTATCTATCTCTGTCCCTGTGATGTTCAGATAGTGCCTGTTTAAGCACAAATAAATTGAAGGACATATGGCCATTAGAGCATTTATTTTGGATATTATGTCTTTGCAACTATATCTACTGAATTTTTGATCAGTGATTAGTATTAAATCCGCTTGTTTGATGTCATCGGTGGTTGTAAAATTAAAATCTAAATGATTGTCTTTGATATGATATACTTTTTGGAACCTGTTAGTGTTAACAAAATCCTGAATTTTTATTTGCTCATGTAATTCATGGGTTTCCGCAAAGAATTTTTTCTGCAATTTCCCCCAGTGCCTGTGCCATTTGTATAGGGTGTGATCAACTATTATCTTATTTTTTGACTTCAAAACTGCCACCATCCATTTCAATGTTCATTGTTTGTGCTTCTTTAGCAGTTTTTAATGCATCAATAATTTCGTCTTGAACGTGTACTAGTCTTGCAAGTACTTGAGTTAATGAATCGGCTAGTTTATCGGCTTCCGCGGCCGGTAATATAATTTGTTTTTGTCCTTGTTGACGTAGAGTTCTTATTCTACCTAACAAATCTTCAATTGGACGGGTTTGAATCTTGGAACTTTTTGATTGCATTGTTTAATACCTGTTGCATTTCTAGTTTAGTTTTCATTGGACCTTTGTATTTGTATCTAGATAGTGTAATCATTTTTGGACAATATGCTTTTCGCCATCCTTTTTCAAAACAAATTATATAATATCCTGCACAAAATTGACTTTTTGATTTTGGTGTTTTTGTATATACAGGTAATTGTTTTTGTACGTCAAACATTGGATTATAAGGATGTTGGCTACAAGGGTAACCATAGACGTCAAAGTTATCTTTTTGTATTTCTTCTTCAGGTTTTTTAACATTTGATTCATCAAATATTCCAAATCCAAATTTTGTAAACAAACTTTCCTGCGTGTGGAAGACTTCTTTGCTATGTTGTTTACTAAGAAATATCCATCCATTGTTTTCTTTTTTCTGAAGGGTGCCTAACTTTTGTCCGTTTTGCTCCACTATCCAAAATTTATCCTCGACTAACGTTTTTGCTCTTACTGTCATGATACTAGCCTCGCATTAAAGGGCTCTACGTATAGTTGAGCCTGCTCACTAATTCTATTTAAATCATACTTGGCACAGAACCTCATGAATCTGATTCCAACTTGATCTATACTTTTATTTTCTGCCTTAGCCTGTGTAATCGTTTGATCTAGTTCTTCTACAATGGCTTCTGGTTGTGCGTGAAGATCTACTAATAACTTGTTTCTTTCGTAATCGTCAATTACTCTATGTTCAGTACCTTCTGTATCAATCCATTTAGATAACATTATATTATTCCAAGTATATCCTTTTTCATTACGATCTGCAAATGCTTCTTGCAATCCTATTTTATTTTTAGTACCTTTTGTTCTTACACCCGGATATGCACTAAAAATATTATCTGAAGGATCACCACGCATACTTTTTTCAAATATAATCCATTCAATATCTGGTGCACCTTTTGGTGCTTTAGTTTTTTTATCTATTACAGGATTGCTTTTATTATCAAACCATCCTTCGTGTGTAATAGTTGTTTCTGTAATACCGTTATATTGTTTAACATTTTCGTTTACAAGTTGATTTAAATCTTTGTCTGTGCTTATAATAACGTGTTTGTCATTTGGATGTTTGTCTATCCAACGTGCAATTAAGTCATCTGCTTCGGCACGTGGGTTTTGTAGTACTGTAACATTCGTTTTTGTTTTTAAAAAGTCAGTAAAATCATCATAACACTCCCAAAATACTTTATTTTCATCTTTCTCTTTTTCAGTCATTGCTTCAAACACTTCTTTTCTATTTCTTTTGTATGGAGCATAATGATCCTTACGCCAACTTCTGCCTTCTAAACAGAATACCATATGTGTACCATTAAAGTCTTGCCATGCTTTTTTAATAGAGTTCATAGTGATATGGATAGCCATACCTATTTTTTCAGACGTGTCTCCTCTAATTACATGTCTAGCACGAAAAAATGTGTTTGCTGTATCAACTAATATGTGGGTCACTTTACCCCCAAAAGTCTTTATCAAATGGTTTTGGCAGTTTTGCTTTAATTGGTTTCCATATTTTTATTTCTATGTCACCAATAAATTTAGGTCTCGGAATAAACCAACCAATTAATATTCCTAAAATTATGTAACTCATTATGATATCTCCGTTTTGCCGTCTACTGTTCTATTAATTTGAACATATCCAGAATTAATGCTATCAATACCTTGCTCATTACCTATTGTTCTACAAAGTGTTTGAAACCATCTGTCAACTATTTCTTCATCTGATTGACCAAGATATCCGTGTTGTTTTAAATTGTTAACAAATTCGTCATTCCAATCTAATTCAAAAAATCCACTACGAGGATTATCTGGATTAACTTTCATATTTAGAACTTTAACCCAAGGCTCTTCGCTTTTGGTAGTTTTCGTTTTTGTTCTTGGTTTTGTTGTTTTCTTAACTTTCATTGTTTTATTATAGTTTGTTTTTCCTTTTTTTGCAATCATTATGTTCCCCACTTATTACCAAATAAATCTACGTGCAGTCTTGGAGAATATTTAAAACCATATTTCAAACATAAGTCAGCGACTTGTTTAGCAGTTTTAGATTGTCCTTCTACTGTGGCACCTACTGCCATTAGATATATGTCTGCTTCTACACCTGCGTCTGCATATGCTTTTCTTGCCATATCAACTTCTTCCAAATCTTTTTCATCTTCAACAACAAATTTAAAATATAAATGTGTGTTTGGTATTTGTGAATATTGGTAAGCAACTTCAGGTTTAATTGCTTTTTCCCACTTCTCACCTGATATTGATAATTTTGGTGAAGTTGACCAAGTCACGTGAACTGGATGTTTTGTATAATCACCAGCAGTTAAACCGTGCATAAATTTATCAAAGTTTTCTTTAAATAATTGTGTGCAATTAGTTTCAATAGTTAAATTTTTTAAGTCGTTAAATTGTGGTTGTCTTAATAATTGTTGTGTTTCTCTTTGCCACAACATAGGTTCTCCACCTGTTATAACAAAATGTATATCTTGTCCTGTAGAACATATCCACTTATTTTCTGGTGTGTAAGATATAATTTCTTTTGCAATTTTATCTATAGGTTCCCAATCAACTAAATGTTTATATCTTGTTGACCAACTTGCACTTGCGTCACAGCCAATATCAACAACAGGTAAATCTTTAACGTGTTTGATACCTGACAAATCTTGTGTGTTGTACGGCATATCTTCAATTGATAGCCATTTACTTTTATCTCTGCCTTGTCCAAACCCATGACAATGGAAATTGCAACCATATACTCTAAAGAATACACTAGGTACTCCTACCCAACGCCCTTCACCTTGTACTGAATGAAATATTTCTGAATATCTTATTTTTTCCATATTTCTGGTTTTATGTTTTTTGTTGCTTCTACCACTTCCTTTATTGTATACTCCTTTTGTGGTTCTGTCAACGTTGTTTGGTTAATAGCATCAGGCCAGTCTCGGTAAAGTGCGTGTTGGATATTATCTTCTACAAATTTATTAAATGATATGTGTTCTTTTTCTAATTCACCTTTGCGAGGGACAACTCTCTCAAATGCCTTATCTAGTTGTGCCATATTATCAAACTCCATCATCATATGCCATTCTGGTAAATCTTGTATAGATCTAAAACCTAATTTACATCTGGTAACTCTAAAAGAATTCATCTTACCTTCATCAACAAGATGTTGTAAAAATTTTCGCATATTATTAGTAAAATCTAAATCAGATATACCTTTTTTCTTATCTGCCCAAATGTGATATATGTCAGCCAATATAATCCTCCATTTTACCTTCTCTATATAAATCTTGTGTTATACAATGTACTCCACCATCCTAAAAGTAACCAATGTTAACAAGGCGCTCTTGATTGGATTTTTTATTTTCTTGTTCGGTCACTTTTTTTATCCAGTCTAACTACGTTGCCTTCTGTTAAGTGTCCTACAGATTCTCTTTGTATATCGTTGTGTCTGAATTCTGCCCAATATAATTCAAATGCAACACCGTCTTCTAAGCCTTCAAATGAATGGAATAATTGTGGTTTGACAGCAGTAAAATCGCTAGGGTTTAAAATAGTTTCATCTACTAAATCGTAATCTTTTTGCCATACTTTAATTTTTAGTTTTCCTGTCATACAATAGAAACCATTCCATTTGTATTCGTGTTTGTGTTTAGAGCAAACTCCGCCTTTTCTAAAATCTATTCTGTGAAATTCTAATGAACTGTTTGCGAGGATAAGTTCTGTAGATCCCCAAATTTTTCCTGCTATATTTGACATAATATTATTTTACTATTATTTAGATGATTTGTCAACAGAGTGTAAATTATTTGTCCCATTCTTCCCACGGAAAAACAATCCATGCAGGATTTTTTGATTTGTCTATTTCATATCCTTGGTAATCTACTTTTGCTTTGCTTGGTTTATTATGTATAAGTGCGGCAAATTTAATTCTACCATCACCCTTACTAAAATTTTCAACAATATAATTGAACGTGTCTCCTGTATCATTAATATCATCAATGATTAAAATTTTCTTTTGAAATGCAAACGCTTTTTCTAAAACAGTTAAATTTGGTTTTGCAATATGATCTCTTAATCTTATATCAAGTACTTCGTGTGGTATATTAAGTCTGTGTGAAAGGTAAACGCCAGGAATACATCCACCTCTATTAATACCTAATATTACAGATGGCATCCAATTGGAATGAACCATTTGGTCTTCTATTTGAATTAATGCATTACGCATTTGTCCTGTTGTAAAATAACTTTTCTTTACATCATCCATTGTAAAATATACCTAAATAAACCTGTTGCCAACATTGACAATAGTATTGTGTTTAAAACTATTAGTGCTCTATCGTGCCAAGAAAACCCAACGTACAACCAACCTGCAGTTCCTAATGCAGAAAATATTACATCATACATCTTTGGTACTTCTTCTACAGATCTACATAGTACCGCGGCACAAATTAATCCTACTGAAATCCATTTTACATACCAAGTACGGTCATGCAATGGTGTAACTTTTTTAACAGTTCTTAAACTGTCTTCTAAAGTTTCAATTTGTTCTTCTATTTCATCAATTCTTTTTGTTTGATCTTTTCTCATAAACTTTAAAATTGCTCCTCTTCTGTTGAACCTTCTAAAGCACTTAACGTGCTACTACCTGTAACTAATTTTGATATTTCGTCAAAGTATCCTGCACCAACTTCTCTTTGGTGTTTAACTGCTGTGAACCCTTGTTCTTGCGCCGCAAACTCTTTTTGTTGCAGTTCAACGAATGCAGTCATGCCTGTTTCTTTATATTTTTTAGACAAATCAAACATACTATGGTTTAGTGAATGGAATCCTGCTAGTGTAATAAATTGAAACTTACAACCAATCTCACCTAACTCATCCTTGAAACTTCTTATTTGTGTATCCGTTAGTTTAGCTTTCCAATTAAATGATGGAGAACAGTTGTAAGCAAACATCTTATTTGGAAATTGTTTACGTACTTCTGTACAAAATTCTTTAGCCTCTCCAATGTCTGGGTTACCTGTTTCCATCCATACCAAGTCACTATACGGAGCATAAGCAAGTCCACGTGCAACTGCCTGGTCCATTCCTGCTTTTGTTTTAAAAAATCCTTCTGTAGTTCTTTCGCCTGTTATAAATTTTTGATCTACTTCGTCGTGGTCACTTCTAATTAAAGCGCCTGCAAGTGAATCTGTTCTTGCAATTATTATTAATGGAACATTCATTATGTCTGCGGCAAGTCTCGCCGCTACAAGTTTTTCGATCATCTCACTGGTTGGTACTAAAACTTTTCCACCCATGTGTCCACATTTTTTTGCTGATGACAATTGATCTTCTAAGTGTATTCCTGAAGCACCTTCTCTAATCATATGTTTGAATACTTCGTGTGTATTCAATACACCGCCAAATCCCGATTCAGCATCTGCAATAATAGGTAAAAAATAATCTGTATCACCACTACCTTCCATATGTTGTATTTGATCAGCACGTATAAATGTATTATTAATTTTTTTTAGAACCCTAGGAACACTCTCAGTATTATATAATGACTGATCAGGATACATTTCGTCTGTTGTATTTGCATCTGCCGCCACTTGCCATCCTGACAAGTATACTGCATCTAGTCCTGCTTTGGCTTGTTGCAAGGCTTGGTTACCTGTAAGAGCACCTAAGGCACTTACGTAAGGCAAGTCTTTTAATTTATACCAAAGTTTTTTAGATCCTGCTTCTGCAAGAGTATGTTGAATCCCAGCAGTACCGCGTAATTTTTCTACATCTTCACGTGAATAAGGTCTAACAATACCGTCCCATCTATTCGAATCCCAATCTGTTAACGGTAAAACATTTTTTATTATTGGATCCATTATTGCTCCATTATTCTTTTGTGTATTGGTCATAAACTTTATTAATTACGTTGTAGGTTGTTACAAAGGTTGCACATTTAGGCATATCTTTTAATCTTCTTGCACCAATATATGTACAAGCACTTCTAACTCCGCCTAGAATATCTTCAACAGTATCTTTAACAGGTCCTCGGTCAGGTAACTGAATTAATTTTCCTTCGTTACCTCTATATCCATCTTTTCTTTTGCCGTGTACTTCTCTAGCACGATCAGAACTCATACCGTAAAATTCTCTTTGTCCATCTATTGCTTGTACCTCTGATTCGTTGTGTCCTGCTAACATACCACCAACCATAACCATGTGAGCACCACCACCAAATGCTTTTGCAATATCTCCTGGTTGTGTACAACCGCCATCTGCCATTATGTGTCCATCAACACCATTAGCCGCATCTGCACATTCCAGTATTGCTGAAAATTGTGGAACACCTACACCAGCCATTGTTCTTGTTGTACAAACACTACCTGGTCCTATTCCTATTTTAACTACGTCAGCACCGTTAATAATTAATTCCTCAGTCATCTCAGGTGTTACTACGTTACCTGCTACAATAACTTTGTCTGGATATTCTTCTCTAACTTTTTGAACAAAGCCAACCATATTTTGATGATATGCATTAGCAACATCTATTGTAATCATTTTAATATCAGGAAAACTTTTTAATATTTCTTGCATATTAGTATAATCTTCAGCTTCATCATCAAACATTTTATTTGTGCCTGTACATACAGAAACACTTTGTAATCTTACACCATTGCCTACTGCCTCTTTCCATTGCAATGGAGTAGTGGATTTTGTAATAACAGTCATCATTTTATATTCTTGTAATACTTTTGCCATACTAAATGTACCAACACCATCCATATTACTTGCAAAGATTGGTGTAAAGTTCATTACTTTGTCTGAGTTCCGAAATGTAAACTTACGAGTCATGTCTACATCTTTTCTTGATGATAACGTGGAACGTTTTGGTTGTAATAAA
>Ga0207989_1000655_pt1 | contig 18748 bp, 25 predicted proteins | sample ETNtaG_7_FD_185777 | JGI IMG/M metagenome (GOLD analysis project Ga0207989, IMG submission 185777) | Marine microbial and viral communities from oxygen minimum zone, Eastern Pacific Ocean - ETNP201406SV65 (SPAdes) (version 2) | ecosystem: Environmental > Aquatic > Marine > Oceanic ... | reverse complement strand
TAGCAGGCAATCCTCCTGAGTTATTTATTAACCCACGAAATGTACAACTTAGTCCTTATAAAAAATCACATTGGGAAGCTTGCTTAAGTTGTAAAAACACCAATGTTAGAACTAAAAGGGCACATAGTATCACTCTGACATATGACACGATAAAAGAGGGATTACCTATAGTTGTAAAACGAACATTTAAAGGACATGAAGCAGTTGTAGTTCAACATGAATTAGACCACTTAAATGGTTGGTTAATTACAGATAGAGGAAAAGGATATTATGGCAAATGATAGAATAAGTAGAGAAACTGCTGAAATAATTCCTATGCCTCCACATACTTGGTATGTAAGGAAACTTCGTTGGTTACTAGACCGACCTAAAGTAAAGGAAAATATTAAAAATGTTCCTTTAAATCAACCTCTTTATGAATCTGTTTTTGAACACGGAATTAAAGCTCCTATACTTGTTATGCCTAATTGGTACCCAATCGCAGGCAGTCAAAGACTGAGAGCAGTTGCAGAAATCGCAGGAGAAACCAGAACCGATAAAATGGACGCTATTTTAGAACAAGAAATAAGAGTTTGTCAGATAAATGAAGAATATTGGTTATTATGGTATTTGTGGGGAGATAAAGAATTTAGGGATAAAGCAGTCGCAGTTTATTTTCAAATGCTAGAATTGGTATGGAAGTCCAGATATTACGAAGATGAGGTAGATCCGGACGGTGTTCCAATGACACATTTTGAAAAGTTAGGAGACGACCTAGATTGGAAACATAAAAGTACACTTGGAATTGAAAGAATTAAATCAATGGAAAGAAAAAATAATACTTGACATAAGGTTAAAATTCCTGTATAATATAAATATATAAAAATGATAGCAATAGATTTATTAACAGAACGCGAGATACCCTTTACTGTCAAAGGACAGGACGCTCTTATACCGTGCCTAAATCCAGAGCACGACGATTCAAACCCAAGTCTTAGGGTAGACAAGGTAACAGGCATTATGCATTGCTTCGCCTGTGGGTTTAAAGGCAATCTATTTACATATTTTGGTGCACCCGAGAGTCCACTAGAAGTAAAGATACACAGAATTAAAGACAAAATTGCAAAGGCCAGATCAGAAACCGTAGGTATTCAACTCCCAGAAGACCGTATCGAATGGAAAGGTGGTCCGTACAGAAATATCAGCGAGGAAACCCTCAAGATATGGCAGGCTTTCACTTGGAATGTTCCAAAGTTTGAAGGTAGGATTATCTTTCCAATTCGAGATTTGACTGGAAGAACCATTGCACTTTTAGGGAGAAGCATTACTGGGGGTATAGGACAAGACAAGTATTACATATATCCACAAGGCGTAAAGATGCCATTTACCCCAGCTAAAGTGAAACCAATACAAAATAGAGTGATATTGGTAGAAGGAATTTTTGATTGTCTCAATCTTTGGGACAATGGCTTGAGGAATACAGTTTGCTGTTTCGGAACACAACAAATGGACTGGTTCAAGCTATCTCTGCTCAAACTACAAGGAGTGCAGGGTATTGATATTATGTTTGATGGCGACGAAGCAGGTCAGAAAGCAACAGAACAAATTAAAACGCTGGCAGAGAAAATGGAAATGTCAGTACAGAAAATAACATTAAGAGATGGAGCAGACCCAGGTGGTATGACCCCAGCTCAAATACATAAGGTAAAAGAACGATTATATGGATAGTAATCAACTTCAACAAGCAATCTTCGGATTACATACTCGTAGATTCGGCACAGTTGCCGAGATTATGATTAAAAAGATAATGAAAGTAAATGATAGCGATAAGTTATCATACGATTTATTTGAAAATTCCACTTCATCTAGGATAGAGTGTAAATTTTCTCGAGTTCAGAAGAAAGCAGAATTGAAGATAACGGATAGTAACTTGTTCAAAGCTTTGGAATGCGAAGCCAACCGTGATATAATGTATCATGAATGGAGAGATTACGATTGGGATTGTAATATTCAACAAGTGAAAAAAGAAGAATTTGATATTCTTATGTATGGAGTGTTTTTTAAAGATATGGTACTAATATTTAAAGTTTACTCTGACAGTATTGGTAAGGAGATGAAATACTCTAACAAACAACACAGAGGTAATACAGGCGAAGGACAGTTTCATTTAAATAAACAAACCTTTAAATATCACTTGGATTACCATTTATTTAAAACATTAACTTATGGAGAATTATTAGAATGGCTAAAGTAGCACTTATAGAAACTAAGCCGTCAAGTACAAATTTCGATAAATATTTCGAGTTTGAATTTGACCGATTTGCACTATGTTCTGATAGTTCAGTACAAAAAGTATTAAAGAAAGATGTAGATTTAGAGTTGAATACTGATGATTATGATTGGTTAATCTTAGTAGGTGCAGACGCATTTAAAAACTTTACTAGAAAGACATCTGTTACTGAATATAATGGAAAAATTATTGATGAGAAGTATTTAGCTCTTATCAATCCTGCCATTATTAAGTTTAAACCTGAAGCTAAAAAATCCTTTGAAGATGCTATTGAAAGTATCTCAGGTTATGTTAGTGGAGAGTTGAAACTAGAAAAACTATCAGAGGATAAATGTTATGGAATACAAGACAAAGAACAGGCAATGGATTTTTTACAACAGGCTTTGGACGCCCCTAGACCTTACATCGCGCTTGACTCAGAAACGAGTGCGTTATATTGTAGGGACGGCTATATGCTTGGATTTTCTATGTCTTATGAGCCTGATCACGGTATATATTGTGACGCAGACATAATTGATGAAGACGTCGAAGCAAAAATGCAGGAACTCTTTGACAAGAAAACTGTAGTATTTCACAATGCGAAATTTGATTTACAATGGTTTAAGTATCATTTTAACTTTAAATTTCCTAAATTCGAAGATACAATGCTTATGCATTATATGTTTGATGAAAACCCAGGTACTCACGGTCTTAAACAACTAGCGATGAATCATACTCCTTATGGAGATTATGAAAAACCACTAGAGGACTGGGGTATAGAGTACCGAAGAAAACATGGCATACTAAAAGAAGCTTTTAGTTATGACTTGATTCCTTTTGATGTAATGAAAGATTACGCTGCTATGGACGCAGTAGTAACTTTTCTATTATATGAAAAGATGAGGACAGCTATCGAGAAGAATAATAAACTCTTATGGGTTTATGAGAATATTCTACTTGAAGGTTGTAACTTTTTAATGCAAGTTGAAAACAATGGAGTACCTTTCGACCGTGAGCGACTTGAGTTTGCTCAGGGTATAATGCAGGAAGATATAACGAAAGCAGTTGCAGAGTTATACGAATTTCCTGAAGTGAGACTTTTCGAGAAAGGACAGGGTAAAGATTTTAACCCTAACTCTACAGTTCAACTTCGTTCCCTTTTGTTCGATTATATAAATCTAACCCCAACGGGTAAGAAAACAGGTACAGGCGCACACTCTACAGATGCGGAAGTCTTAGGACAACTTTCTGAAGAACACGCAGTACCTAAACATATTCTAGAAATACGACAAAAGAATAAAATAAAGACAACTTATCTTGATAAGATTATTCCTAATCTTGATAGAGATAGTAGACTCCGTACAGGTTTTAATCTGCACGGTACTACTTCAGGGCGTCTTTCTTCTAGTGGTAAATTGAATATGCAACAGCTACCGAGGGATAACCCAACGGTTAAAGGCTGTATTAGAGCAAAAGAAGGACACAAAATCGTCTCTATGGACTTAACAACTGCAGAAGTGTATGTGGCAGCTGTTTTGGCGAAAGACGTGGGCTTGATGGACGTATTTAAAGGTGGAGGCAACTTCCACTCAAATATTGCAAAACAAGTCTTTAAACTACCATGCGAGGCTGACCAAGTCGATGAATTATACGGAGACAAACGTCAACAGGCGAAAGCAGTTACATTTGGAATAATGTATGGCGCCGGGCCTGCTAAGATTTCATGGCAAGTTACGAAGGACTCTGGCTCAGAGTTCTCAATGCAAGACGCACAAAGAGTTATACGAGAATATTTCCAATCATTCCCCAATCTGAAAAAATGGTTAGATGACTGCGGAGCGTTTATTCGTTCTAATGCTTTCATCTACTCAGAGTTCGGAAGGAAGCGTAGGCTTCCCAATGCCAAGAGTAAGGATAAAGGTATTGCGTCTCACGAAGTAAGGTCTGGTATTAACTTTTTAGTGCAATCTGTCGCATCGGACATAAACCTATTGGGTGCGATCGATATGCAACACTACATCAATAGAAACGGAATGAACTCCAAAATTTTCGGACTAGTGCATGACTCCATTCTTGCCGAAGTACCTGAAGATGAAATGGAGGTCTATTGTAACAACCTGAAATCCTTCGTTCAGAAAGATCGAGGTATTTCGATTCCCAACTGCCCTGTAGGCTGTGACTTTGAAATAGGGGACGACTACAGTTTTGGTAAGTGGGATAAATTTTATAAATAAAAATGGATAAGATAAGACAAACGGCTGACTGTATGTACCATAAGTTTTTTCGCATAAATAGGCATAGTTTTGATGGTAAAAGTGATGATATCGCTGCCTTCTTACTGGCCGTTTTATGTTTTGGTACAATGTATGTCAGTATAACTAATATAGGAATTTAAAGAGATGGAAATGTTAAGAGGTAAAAAAATAGCTGTAACAGGCCATACGAGTGGTATTGGTAAAGAAATTTACGATTACTGTGTGTTTCACAAGGCAGAAGTGCGGGGGTATAGTAGAAGTAACAACTTCAACCTGGCGGACAGACAAGGAGACCTCATTATAAATGATATTCTTGAATGGGACGCTGATATATTCTTTAATCATGCGTGGGTACCTCGAGTACAGAACAAATTATTAAAAATCCTACATACACAATGGAAAGACAAGGATAATAAAGTGATTATCAATACAGGCTCAGCCACTTGTTATTTTAGTATAGGTGCAGACATATACGAATCTGACAAAGCTGAACTCAGAGATTATTGTATCGCTTCGGCCCATGACTATCCACACAAAAACAAATGCCGTATTCACAATGTGAGTATGGGCTGGACTAATTCTGCAATACTAGATGGGGTTGAAGATTCTCAAGATTTTATTGACCCATACGAAGCTGCGTTAATTTTAATTAACCTAGTGCAGCCTCAGAACTATGTAATGTCTGAAATAGTAGCCAATGCTAAATTTAAGCCACTCAAAGAGATGGTTCAAGTTAGAGACAAGGCAACAGCGAACGTTCTTCTGTCCTTGCAGGGCAAAAGAAAGGGAGGGCAAGGGGCGTAAGCCCCCTGCTTCTTCTATGAAAGTAAAAGCGAAAAAGGAATATATAAATCCTATTATAAAGACATCATCAGAGATGTCAGAAGCAATAAAAAAGGCTGACCCTAGAACAAATACCTATATGCCATTAAGTGCTGGGATTGAGTCTACGGCAGCTTTACTATATGCCGTTAGAGACCCAAATTTATACCCTTTCTGTGTGCATTGGTATGAACAACGATATGGAATGTTTGCCGACGCAATGGCTTTTTACACACAGAAACAGGCAGAACTCTTTAATCTTCCGTATGGAAACGATATGAGTTTACTGTCTATGATACCACACACTAAAGAAGTACCAATTATAGTAAGTGGATTGAGTGCTTTTATGTCCGTAGTAATAGGACAACCAGGAGTCTTTAAATTTAAGTATTTTATGATGGGAGCCAACTCCGAAGACGATATGCGTATGCGCTTACAATTTAGAGAATATAGGAAAATATGCGCAACTTTTATGAGTGATTCACTCGATGGCTCAGGGGTAAAATTAGAGGCAGTACAAAATGTACCTCAAATTATTAACCCATTAGATTTTTTAACAAAAGCAGAATTATATGCTTTAATTATAAGAGAAGCTCCAGAATTATTAGATTATATCTGGACTTGCTTTAACCCGAAAGGCACAATAAAAGACGGGGATAAAATAACAGGATATGTTCCATGTAAGGAATGTTATAAGTGCCACGAATTAGAACAGGCTAAAAGAATAGCCGCGGACGCAGTATTTAGGTATCAGGAAGGTATGAATTACTTTTCTCGTATTTTAAAGGATATGGAATGAAACCTTTTCTACAACGAAGTTTTATATCACCTCAAGAGTGCGAAACTCTGATGAAATATCAACAGCACCGTAGCACAACTAACGGTTCAAACTTCACACATGGCAAGAATGGAAAATTTTACACTTTAGTAGGAGACCCTCTAACAGATGCAATAGGTTTAGTATACAAAGACAGACTAGAAAGTATCTTAAACAAAAAACTTAGTTTAAGTTATAGTTATTTGAAAAGGTCTACAAGAGGGTGTTATATGCCGTGGCATAAAAATAGATGGGAATGTGAATATGTAGTAGCAATTCAATGTAGTTGGAATGAATGGCCGATTTACTTCCTAGAAGATCAAGATAGTCCCTTAATAGAAGGGGAACAAGACAATGCACTAGAACTAATTGCTCAGCAAGGCGATGCAGTAATTTTCTGTGGTGCAGACAGTTTACACGCTAGACGTCCTTTGAAGAGTTTGTCTAGCACGACACTCTCATTAAACTATGTAGAAAAAGATGGATATTTAGATAATATGGACAATAGACAAAAATATGGAGACGATTATGCAACCTACAGTAAACCAACACTTCACGGAGGAGAGTGGAAAGTCGATGGCTTATAGAGAGACACAAATAGGATTACACACATACGATAGTGGCTATACAAAAATAGCCTGTCATTACAATGATATGACGAAAGAGGAATATGCTACAATGTTACGACATAGAGTAAACAATTTTGTAGTAGTAAATAAACGAATTATGAATCCAGTAGATGAACTGGACAAACACTCATACTTCCTATGGATTACCAATCCTGAGGGAGAAATGGTAGCTTGCGTTAGGATTATACCTAACCACCACGCTTATAAAATAGACCCTATAAGAAAATACGTTATATGGGACAGGGCATGGATTATAGATGCAACAGTATCTTTATTTCCCATTCCTGAGTTTAGTAATGCTAACGCATATATTTGGACTCCAGAATGGGTTAAAAGGAAAGTAGGTTGCGCTAATGCTTTAATGGATATGTACGAAGATACACATGGTATTCTTCTATTTTTTCAAAAATATATGCCAGGATTAAAGTATGTAAAAAGTGAGCCAGATGAGTGGGGTTACGATGGACATAAGTGGGTATATGAAGAAATGAATTTGCACGATGCAGAGCCAATTATAAGGAAGTTTATTGAACAGGAGATTGCGAAAGAGCATACAGGACAGACAACGGGCTAGAAGACGAATCTGGTCTTTACAAAAGAGAAAAATGGAACAAGAATATCTAATTACAGATAAAGCAGATTTGCGTTTTCCTTGCTTTGTGATACATAGTGATAATGTAGAAATGTCTGATGGTATTTTATGGTTAGATGACCAGGTACTTGATGACAAAAATATGCAGGGAACTACACTAGGCTCTAGAAGGATTCAGAGTCCGATGACTAGTATCTATCCTTTAAGGTATATGATAGAAGATATTACAGGTCTAATGAGACACAGAGGTAAATTCTTTATTGATAGTAATGGACTGGTCTTTAATTATGAAAAGACTGAAACCGTAAAAGTACACTATCATAAAATTAGAAAACGAGAGAAGAAAGACATCGCAACAGTATTGTGGTTAAAAGATTGTCCTTTTCCTTTCGCAGAAAAACGCCCACCAAGAGAAGAACTCACATGGGCAGGAGTACTGTATAAAGAGGGTATTCCAATGGCAATATATGATTTTGCCGAAGAAAAACAAAAATCCACATGGAGAAAAATATGAATATAGAAATATTTGGAAAAAAGCAATGTCCTTCTTGTGACAAAGCAAAATTTGCTGCACAGTCATTTATTCAGGAGACACATCATACCTATGAGTATAAACAGTTAGGAACTGACTTTGATATGCAATTTATTGCAGAAAACTTTCCTACCGCTAGAACTTTTCCACAAATTAGGATTGATGAAGAAAATATCGGTGGATATACCGAATTTGAGGAGTACTTAAATGGACTTAGATAAAATAGTAGAAAAAATGCAGAAAGGAATTGTATTATTAGAATATACAAGTCTTATTTCTGGCAAGAAAAAACAAAGAGAAATGACTCTATGCGCAGACTATGTCCCTGAAGCCAAACAGATAAAAAATTCTAATAAATGGTCACAGACATATAATGATAAACTAATCTGTTATGATATAGAATTTCAAAAATGGGACGATATTGATAAAGATACTATTCTTAGTTGGAAACAAATTTCTTATACTCCACATCGAATGACTCATCAAATACCTGATGAGACAGGGGAACAGATACAAAAAGATTACAAACAAAAACAGAAAGAATTAACAGAACTTAATCCAGATGGAGATTAAGATAAATGACTTTATTACTGATGATGAAGTCAAATTCTTTAGAGATTATTGTAGATTTGCAATAAGTAACCCTTCTAAACAAGTCTCCCTTAAAGTAAAAAAGGAATATCAGTTCGTAGATAGATTGTACTATTCAATAAATAGTCCTTTTTCTATCTTTGATAGAGTGAGAAAAATTGCAGAGAAAAACTGTAAAGTACCCATAACTTTTAGGGAAGATGCTTATGCCCATATTATGAGATATAAAGAGGGCAGTAAAGGGTTAGGAATGCACGCTGACCAAAATCTTGGTTGGGTTTCCGCTAGTATAAATCTGACACACCCTAGTGAATGTATAGGCGGAGAATTTAGATTTAAAAATTCCCTTATAACCAGTACCTATAAAAGCTTAGTAATGTATGACTATACTGTTATGCACCAAGTAACTCCCGTAACTAAAGGAGAAAAGTGGAGTTTAGTACTATGGTTACCGAAAAAAGGACAGAAAGTAAGTGGCGGAAAGACATGGAGATTTAAATGAAATGAGAAATTTAATATTAGTATTATTGTTATTCACAACATATGGTTGTTCAACTATTGAAATACTAGATGGATTATGTTATAATAATAAAGATGAAACATTTATATGTGAAGAAGAAATACCAGCAGAACCCATTGATACTTGGGACCTTTGTAAACCTTGGCAACACGATCCTGAAACGTGGACGAATTGCATGATGATAGCATAATGTGTGGATTTGTAGGCACAACTAATAAAGCTATGTGCAAAATAATGCTTCAAAAACAGGAAACAAGAGGTCCTGATGGTATGTCATTTATGGAAGATGGTGACCTAGCATTTGGCCATGCTCTTTTAGATATAACAGGAGCTAAACAAACGCAGCCTATTAAAACAGCAAAAGGCAATATTTTAATGTTTAATGGCGAGATGTATGATAGTAGAGAACAGAATGATACTGTATGGCTAGGAAAGATGCTAGATAAATATGGAGTAGCAGTTTTAGAGTGGAGTGATTGGCACGGTTCTATAGCGTATCTTGATAAAACAAAAAAGAATTTAGTACTTATACGAGATCAATTTGGAACAAAACCACTATGGTGGGGATATGACGGAAAAACTTTCGAGTTTAGTACAAGTTGTAAATCTTTTTTACATAAAGAGTTAGAAACTAATGAAAGAAAGTTTGGCTCTATGGGAGACGAATGTATTTGGAAAGGATATCATAAAGTAGAACCTGGCGGATTACTATTCTTTGATTATGAGAATGGTTTTAAACTTACTAGAAAAAATCTTTGGCAATGGCTAGTTTATCGTAAAGAGCCATTTAGAGAAGATGAATTTATACAAAGAACAAAAGAATCAATATTAAAAGTTGCAAACTATGGAAACTCAGACAATAAACACGCAATATTTCTGAGTGGCGGGTTCGATAGCACACTAGTAGCTAGTATATGCCGTGAAAGTACTAAGGATATCACGCTTTTCACTTGCGGTTATACTAACGAGAAAGGAAATCTCCATGAACATATGGGATTTCAGGGCGAAAGTATCATGGCGAAGAAAACTGCAGAATTGTTTGGAAGAGAATTAGTCCATGTAGACTTAGGTAGAGATGAAAGAATAGCATTGGGTAAGACTTGGCTTGCAGGCACACATTACGCGTGGTCAGACCATAATAGACAAGCCCCTAGATATAAGCTGGCAAGAGCCGCTGCAGAACACGGTTGTAAAGTAGTATTAACAGGAGATAGTGGAGACGAGCTATACTCAGGGTATATGCACCACGATAAAAGATTTAATGAAAATTATTGTAAAGAAATGGTAAAACAAGCAAAGAAATGGAGATGGTTTCCTGATTGTATTTTTGACTACTCTGATACTATGGCACATACTCTTTTTATAGACTTACTTACTACTTCTGAGCAGAATATTCTTGCAACCGATCAAACCTGTGGATTATTTGGTATGGAGTCTAGAATTCCATTACTTACACAAAGGTATGTGCATTATAATATGACTATACCTACAACAACAAGATTTAAACAACTAGATGAATACGCGTTAGGTACAACAAAATACTTAATGAGAGAAGTAATGAAAGATTACTTGCCTGATCATGTAGTAAATAGAAAACAAAAGCTTGGGTGGAGTAGCCCGTGGGATAATAACCACCCAAAACAAAGTAGACGTTGGAGAGATGAAGATTTAGAATTATTGAAAAGGCTAGGTGCATGAAGGCGGTAATAAGTAACAGAATACAGTTGCAAGGCGATGCTACTTTCCTTGAAAATCTCGAAAGAGAGCTAACTTATACTTTGCCTCCTCGTATGCCGCAAGACCCACCTATGATAATAAAAACAATACGCCCATTGCGAGAAGGTTTGGTTTCCATACCTATCGGAAGATTGGACTTGGTACCAGAGGAGTATGAAATTATCGACAAACGCGTACAAGCGCCGATGGTCTTCCCTGAATTTAAGTTCGAATTACGTGCGTCCCAGCAAGAGGTTTATGACGCAGTAGAAGACAACAGTATAATTAACGCTTGGGTAAGTTGGGGAAAGACTTTTACAGGTTTAGCCATAGCTGCTAAGCTTGGACAGAAAACATTAGTAGTAACACATACAACCAATTTGAGGAATCAATGGGAAAAGGAAGTAAAGAAGTGCTTTGGAATCAATCCAGGCAGAATAGGGAGCGGAGACTTCAACACTTCGTCCCCGATAGTCGTTGGGAACATTCAGAGTTTATACCGCAAGATAGACGAGATAAAACTTTTGTTCGGGACAGTCGTTTTGGACGAAATGCATCACGTTTCGAGCCCTACATTTACCCGAATAATAGATGAAATGCCCTCAAGATTTAAGATAGGGTTAACAGGAACACTAGAAAGAAAAGATGGACGCCATGTAGTCTTTAGAGATTACTTTGGAAACCATGTTTTAAAACCACCCAAAGAGAATTATATGACACCTGAGATAGATGTCATCAAATCAGAAGTACGATTTCTAGATGGATCGTTTACTCCATGGGCGGAAAGAATAAATCATCTAGCTACGAATGAAGAATATATACATAGTGTGGCAATGATTGCAGCAAAGTATGCAGCCGATGGTCATAAAGTATTAGTAGTATCAGATAGAGTTGCATTTCTAAAAGTATGCCAACGATTAGTTGGAGAAAATTCAGTATGTATTACAGGAGAAATGGACTTTAAAGATAGAGAAGATACTATGAAAAGAATAGGCGGAGATAAGAATATTTTATTTGGTACACAGGCTATTTTCTCAGAAGGAATCTCTTTAGATGCTCTGAGTTGTTTAGTACTAGGTACACCAGTAAATAATGAACCATTGCTTACACAGTTAATTGGTAGAGTTATAAGGAAAAAAGAAGGAAAGATCCAACCAAAAATAGTAGATATCCATTTAAAAGGTAAGACGGCGGCTAGACAAGCAAACGCACGAATGGGATATTATGTTAAACAAGATTATAAGATAAACATTAAGTAACAGAAACTTTATTTGAATTAAATACATGAAAAAAATAATACTTGACACGAGTTTCAAAAATTGGTATAATATATGATATATTTTGACTGGAAGAAGATTTTAAAAGCGACTAATGGCAACGTTGCTGATATCATTACCATAATGAGAATCATAACATTTAAAATTCAACCTAAAAATTATTACGATAAGACTTTTAAGTTTTACGAAAAGAACTTTCACGGTAGTTCCTTCTTAGTTAACGCTAAGGATTTACTAGAGAAAGGGCGTGCCTTTAGTGATAAAGAGGTTGCGGAGTATGTAGGTGTTGCATCATTCCGTAATTCTTACGAGTACGCACAGACAAAAGACACCACTTTAGACCTCATTTTCTGCCAAGTTAGTGAGGACACGATTAACCAAAACAGACTGCTCGAGATTAGAGATGGAAAAGTTCATTTCAAATACGAGGAGACACAATAAGGAGAAAATTATGGCTATAGGCTTTAATACAACTAAGGGCTCAGCCCAGAAGTCCAAAATTGAAACTTACAATTTTGGCAACAAAGAAGATCATCACATCAGATTGGTTGGTGACCTTTTACCAAGATATGTTTACTGGATAAAAGGCGAAAACAATAAAAACATTCCTATGGAGTGTTTGTCTTTCGATAGAAATTCAGAAACATTTAACAATGTCGAGCATGACCATGTTCGAGATTTTTATCCTGACTTAAAATGCGGTTGGGCTTATGCAGTCCAAGGCATCGACTACTCTGATAAAAGTATCAAAGTGGTTAACCTAAAAAGGAAACTTTTTGACCAAATTTTAGTGGCAATGGAAGAGATAGGAAATCCTACTGATCCTGAAACGGGTTGGGATATATTCTTCAAGAGATTGAAGACTGGCCCACAAGTATTTAATGTTGAGTATCAACTGCAAATGCTTAAGTGTAAGCCAAGAGCATTAGAAGATTGGGAACAAGAACTCATAGCAGAACTTAAGTCTATGGACGACGTGCTTCCTAGACCTACCCCTGATGCTCAACTTGAACTTCTTAAAAGAGTTCAAGGTGCGGAATCAAATGAATCAGTAGATGAGGAGTTTGACGTATCATGATTGGAGTAGGACAAGAGTTTCCCGAATTCGATATGCATGGCGTAGATGAAAATAATGAGATGTGCAGCGTTCATAGCTGGGATATGTCAGGGTGGAGTGTAATTTACTTTTACCCTAAAGATTTTACATTTATTTGTCCAACAGAAATTGCAGGATTTGATACACTAGTAAGTGATGATGTAACAGTTATCGGTATTAGTGGGGATAATGAGTTCTGTAAACAAGCATGGAGAACAGCGAATGGTGGGATTAGAAATATAAACCATACGCTAGCCGCTGACTCTGGGCTTCATTTAGGAAATGAACTAGGAATAGTTGATGGAAATAATGGAGTTCATTTTAGAGCAACTTACATTGTTGATGAAGGCAATACTATTCAGCATGTATCAGTGAATGCACTTGATACAGGAAGGAATCATGAAGAGATTGCAAGAACACTTGCTTCTCTACAAGAAGACGGTCTTACAGGTTGTAATTGGCAACCAGGAGACGACTACGTCGCATGATTTTATTTACAGCAGACTGGCACATAAAATTAGGTCAAAAGAATGTTCCTACTGATTGGGCAATCAATCGGTATAATATGTTCTTTGAGCAAGTGCAAGAAGCTATAGATGAACACGGCGTAACTTTACATATCATTGGCGGGGATTTGTTTGATCGAGTCCCCTCAATGGATGAACTTACTCTATATTTTGATTTTATTAGAAGAGTTACAATTCCTACTATTATTTATGACGGAAATCATGAAGCAACTAGGAAAAACAAGACTTTCTTTACTAATCTAAAGAAAGCAACTTCAGATGTGAATGGATTGGTCAGAGTCATTGATACAACTTATGTAGAAGATGATTGGGCAATCCTTCCATACGCTGATCTACACAGAAAAGGTAGTATAGAATCGATTGACGTACCGTATTTATTTACTCACGTTAGGGGAGAGATACCACCTCATGTAGTTCCTGAAGTAGAATTAGAAAGGTTTGATAAATTTGACACCGTTTTTGCTGGAGATTTACATGCTCACGAGAATACTCAACGAAATATTGTATACCCAGGAAGCCCAATGACTACAAGTTTTCATAGAAATAGAGTGAAGACAGGTACTTTACTTATTGAAGATGATTGGTCTTGGACATGGCATGAATTTGATTTACCACAATTGATTAGAAAAACTGTATCAGATCCAGACGATATGATACAAACTGATTTTGACCATACAATCTATGAACTAGAAGGAGATGTTCAAGATTTAGCAAAGATTAAGAACTCAGAACTATTAGATAAAAAAGTTGTAAAACGACAAGTAGAAGCTACTTTAAACCTTACTTCTGAAATGTCTATTAGTGATGAACTGGTAGTATATTTACAAGATATATTAAATTTAGATGAAGATAAGATAAAAGCAATTATAGGAGTGTATAATGATTATTCTACAGAAGTTAACTTGGGATAACTGTTTCTCTTATGGTGCAAATAATGAAGTTGACTTAGCAGAGTCAACTTTAACACAGCTTGTTGGAACTAATGGAGTAGGTAAATCTTCTATACCTTTAATTTTAGAAGAAGTATTATTTAATAAAAATAGTAAGAATGTTAAAAAAGCTGATATCGCTAATAGATATGTTAATAATGGATATGATATTACCCTTGAGTTTAGTGTGGACACTGATCTTTATATTATTTCTGTATCTAGAAGGGCAACTTTAAAGTGTAAACTAACTAAGAATGGCGAAGATATAAGTAGTCATACTGCTAGTAATACCTATAAGACATTGGGAGAGGTGCTTGGTATAGACTTTAAAACGTTTACCCAGCTTGTATATCAGAATACGAACACGAGTTTACAATTTTTAACTGCAACAGATACCAATAGGAAAAAGTTTCTAATTGATCTGTTAAAACTTGATGATTACGTCGCTTACTTTGAAACTTTCAAAGAGGCAACACGAGCTGCAACACAGAATGTTACAGCCCTAAATGCGCAGACTGACACAATCGTTAAATGGTTAACAGACAACAAATTAGACACTACTGAGATATTATTGAAAATGGATTTACCAAAAATCTCAGAAAAAGACGAGAATACTTTACGTCAGTTACAATTAGACTTTGAAAATATCTCGGATAAAAATAAAAAAATAGAAGTAAATAATAATCTGTTGGAACAGTTAAAGTCAATTGATATCAATAATTTTAGAGATGACTTACAAAAGTATCCCGAGGAACTAGATATCAAAAGATACGTTGGTGCTATTAGTGCTTGGCAACAAGAACTTTCTCATGAAACGAATATGAGAAGTAAGTACGAACAACTAAGAAACTCAGAGACACAAGAATGTCCTACTTGTGAACAACCAATAGATATGGACTTCGTAGATGCACATTATCAAGAACATAATGATAGAGCTATGAAGTGTAGTGAATTTATTAAGAAAGAAAAGGACAGGCTAGAGAAACTAGAAGATGAAAATGAAATACATAGGACAGCAACCAGGAAAGTCAAAGAGTGGGAACAACTCTACAATTCTATTGACTCTGGACTCCCAACGACAACAAGCGATCCAGAAAGAATCCAAGAAGCTATCAACGCGCTTCAAGAAAAGGTTCAGTTGGCTCGTGCCGGGTTGGAAGAAGTAGCTGCAGAAAATGAGAGTAGAGAACGACACAATACAAGAATTGAGATTATTACAGAGCAGACTGAACAGTTTGAAAGCGAATTATCTGAAATTACAGATAAGCTCAGCAGTATTGAAGATAAACTTTCGATTCTCGAAATACTTAAAAAAGCATTTAGTACAAACGGGCTACTTGCCTATAAAATAGAGTCCCTCGTAAAAGAACTGGAGAGTTTAACAAATGAATATTTGGCAGAATTTAGCGATGGACGATTCTCTATCAATTTTGTGGTCGAGAACGATAAGCTTAATGTAGAAGTTACCGACACAGGTAAACAGATTGATATACTAGCTTTATCTAGCGGAGAACTCGCAAGAGTTAATATTGCGACATTAGTTGCAATACGAAAACTAATGACTTCGATTAGTAGAAGTCAAATCAATGTGCTATTCCTTGATGAAGTGAATCAAGCACTTGATGAACAGGGGAAGGAGAAAATCGTAGAGATTCTCCTTAAAGAAGAAAACTTAAATACTTATCTAGTTTCTCATGGTTGGACACACCCACTATTAGAGAAAATAGAGATTATTAAAGAAGATAATATATCTCATTTGGAATAAAAATGAAAGATGGAGATACTTTTTGGTTACACATATGCCCTCACCAAACTGAATTTAGACAGTATATACCAGTTGGTCAAACCTGTAAAATTTGTGATTGGGCAGAGTTACCAGAAATTGAAAAAACAAAGATTAGACAACAAGAACACATAGAAAGAATGGAGCAAGATTATGACTACTAATGTAGATATGGCAATCAGATCAATAGAAAGCCACCTAAACCTAGAACCTGGGACAATTAAACCTGGAGGAGATTTAATAAAAGACTATGGTGCTGATTCTCTTGATATAGTTGAGATAGTAATGAATTTAGAGGAACAACTAGATATAGAAGTTCCTGATGATGCAGTCACAGATCTCAAACTTAATGATGTAGATAATTTAATTAAATATATCGAATCAATCTAATGGTAAATAGTAGACAGAAAGGTCATAAGGCCGAGCTACTTGTCTCCAATATGTTAACCCGCCACCTACAGCTGCCGTTTGAGCAAACCCCTGGCTCTGGAAGTGGAAAAATAAAAGGGGATTTATGGTTGAAACACCATATAAATAAGTTTCTAATCGAGGTAAAATTTTATAAAGATGACGCAATATCTACTAAAGTATTTACCAACAAAAGTAATAATTTTGTGCAATGGTGGGCTAAGACATGCCAACAAGCTGAAGATAATAAATTAGAACCCTTGTTGTTCTTCAAAGCCAACCATGCACAATTTTTTGTATCAACCAAAATCAAGCCAAAGAAGTTAGATTATATGTATATATCTTTTCTAGATGCATATATTTGTCTTGCTGAAAGATGGTTAGAGAAAGAAAAACAGGAATGGACAGATGGCGAAAGACTTTACGAGCCTTGGGCAAAAGCCGACTCCTAATGGGAATCTGCTTATAGTTGATGGTCTCAACTTAGCCTTTAGGTGGAAGCACCAAAAGAAAGAATTTTTCAAAGTAGAGTATGTCAGGACAATAGAAAGTCTTGCAAAATCATATGACTGCGGAGAGATAGTAGTACTTGGAGATGGGGGAAGTGATTATAGAAAATCAATAGACCCAGAGTACAAAGCAAACCGTAAAGAGCGGTATGCAGACCAAACAGAAGAAGAAAAACAAGAGTTTTTGAATTTTCTTGGAGAATTTCAAAAATGTATAGACTTATGTAATGAAAAAGGCTACCTTACTATAAAGTATAAGGGTGTAGAAGCTGATGACATTGCAGCAGTAATTAGTCTCGCAAGAGAAGAAATCGGATTAGAGGATATTTGGTTAGTAAGTTCAGATAAAGACTGGGATTTACTAGTTAATGAGAACATATCACGGTTCTCTACCGTAACGAGAAAAGAGACAACAATGGATAATTGGGACGAGCATTACGACTTTCACCCAGATATGTACTTAACTTTTAAGTGCTTAACTGGAGATAAAGGAGATAACGTTCCAGGAGTAAACGGAATTGGCCCTAAACGTGCTAGTAGTCTTATTGCATCACATGGTGATGTATTTGATTTAATGAATCAGTTGCCAATTGATAGTAAGTATAAATTCATGCAAAACTTAAACGAGTTTGGAAGTGATAATCTTGCTAAAAATATTGAACTGATGGATTTATCATATGACCCCGACGCACAAGTACTTGGGAAAAGAAAAGAAATTATAGGATTAGTAAAAGATTATGTCAGTTAAAATAGATTATAGCAAAGATGATCTTTTAGATGAGTTTGCAATAACTACTCTAAGAGATAGGTACATGATACCAGGAGAGGAATCTCCACAAGAAGCATTTGCAAGAGCTGCTATGGCTTTTGCTGATAACGATGATCATGCACAAAGGTTGTATGATTACGTTAGTAACTTATGGTTTATGTTTGCGACGCCAGTTCTATCTAACGGTGGAACTACTCGTGGATTACCCATTAGTTGTTTTTTAAATTATGTAGAAGATAGCCGAGAAGGTATAACAGATCATTATGTAGAGAACGCATTTCTATCATCGTTTGGTGGTGGAATTGGAGGACATTGGTCTGATGTCAGAGCGCAAGGTACAAGGACTTCTAAAGGAAGTGAGAGTACTGGAGTGATACCTTTTGTTAAGGTTGTTGATGCGGAAATGTTAGCATTTTCACAAGGCGTAACAAGAAGGGGGAGCTACGCTGCATACTTACATATGTCTCACCCCGAAATAGAGGAATTTTTAGATGTTAGGAAACCCACTGGTGGTGATACTAATCGTAAGTCTATTAACCTACATCATGGGGTGGTGGTTCCTGACAGCTTTATGGAACTCATACACGCCGCTACAAAGTATCCTGATTTTGACGATAGCTGGGATTTGTTTGACCCTCACACAAGACAAGTCAAACGAACCGTAAGTGCACGAGCACTTTGGGTAAAGTTATTGCAAAATAGAATGGAAACAGGTGAGCCTTACTTAA
>Ga0207989_1000644_pt1 | contig 18881 bp, 13 predicted proteins | sample ETNtaG_7_FD_185777 | JGI IMG/M metagenome (GOLD analysis project Ga0207989, IMG submission 185777) | Marine microbial and viral communities from oxygen minimum zone, Eastern Pacific Ocean - ETNP201406SV65 (SPAdes) (version 2) | ecosystem: Environmental > Aquatic > Marine > Oceanic ... | reverse complement strand
TGATCCATAAAGGTCAAAGGGGCTTGTTCCCTGTTCTTTGCTATAAACAAGAAGCTCATAGAGTTCTTTTGTTGCCCATGAGGCTCTTTTAGGAAGATTTATTGTTTGTGTATAAAGAGAGTTAAAAACCGAATATTCTGCATACCTTTTGCCGTAGTTTGTTTCTATCCCAACAATTGAAACCAATATTAGTGGGTCAATATCAAACTCTAACATGATTTTATTTAAAAGCTCTTTGTTTTGAAAATAAAAATCAACCCCGCCAGCAAGACGGTCTTCCGTAAGAAATATTGCCCTGTATTGTTTGTAGGTTTTAATTTTTTCTGGTTTTTTTAAAAACCTCTGAAGAACCTCGGGCTCCTCTTTTAGGGCTGGGCTTTCAAAAATTGTTCTTACCTCGTTGACGCTGTAGTGCTCTTCAATTTTTGTTTCATTAATCAGTTTGTTAAAGACTCTATAATTTGTTCCTTTTTCTTGACCAAAAAGCACAGAAAAACAAAAATAAAGATATAGTGTTGTTTTAATGTTTAATTTCATTGTGTTCAATTTAATAATATTGTTGATTCGCTTATGTTAAATAATAAATTTTTTTTATTATCTGTTGCTCTTTTTGCGGTGAGCTCCTCTGCGTGGGTTGTTCGCATATTGCCAGATACTAGCGCAATTACTCTTGCTTTTTGGAGAATGTTTTTGGCTAGCGCCATGGTCTTTGCTATTTCTTACAAAAACATACTGTCTTTTGTTCCCAATAAAAAAATGTTGTTAGCTGGATTTTTTTTAGGCGCACATTTTGCTTTGTTTTTTAGAAGCGTTCAGCTTACCTCTATTGCAGAGGCGGCTCTTTTAGGAACAACTGCTCCAATATTTACCGAGATATATGGTTTTGTTTTTAAAAAACGCTCTCCTCGTCCAATGGTTTTGCTTGGCTTGTTGTTTGCTTTTTGTGGTGCTGCAACCTTAGTAAGTCAGGGATCTTTTAGCGAAACAGGAACTCTTGGAAACATGTTGGCGGTTTTATGCTCTATTGCAATGGCTTTTGTTTTAATTGTTGGAAAAGATATTAGAAAAAGTTTTGGTGTTTTTGAGTATACGCGCTGGTTGTTCTTTTTTGCGGCCTGCACTGTTTTTACAATTTCTTTGTTTGTCGGGGTTTCGGTTTTTTCTATTTCATTGCAGGAGATTCCTTGGTTTTTCTTTTTAGCTCTTGTTCCAACGATGGTTGGGCATAACATCTTTTATTATCTTATTAAAACTCTTAATGCAACAACAATAGCTGCTGTACCTCTTGGAGAGCCTATAGTGTCCTCTTTGGGCGCCCTAGTCTTTTTTGGTGAACCTATAGGGCTTGCTGTTTTTTTGGGCGGCGGAATAACCTTGTTTGGCGTTTTTTTAGTTGTGCGCTTTGGTGACTAGGCCCTAAACGGCCATTGGAGCTTTTATACTATCCATCGGGCTATAATCTATAAGCTGAAAATCTTTTGGTTTTGCCAAAACAACCTCTTCTATTGTTTTAAATTGTGGTATCAATAGCTTTGGTCTGAGTGCGGGGATTCTTGCAATTTGTTCTTTAACCTGCAAAAGGTGATTTTTATATATATGACAATCTCCTCCCGTCCAAACAAACTCCCCTGGGTTAAGGTTTAAAATTTTAGCAAATATACATGTGAGCAAGCTATATGAGGCAATATTAAAGGGCACCCCCAAAAACATATCTGCGCTGCGCTGATAAAGCTGACAGCTTAGTTTTTTGTCTTGTATGTGAAACTGAAACATTGTGTGGCACGGAGGTAGCGCCATTTTGTCAATTTCTACGGCATTCCACGCACTAATAACGTGTCTTCTGCTGTATGGATCTTTTTCGAGGGCCTGTATAGCCTTTTTAATTTGGTCTACTGTTTTGTTGTCTCCCGACCAACTGCGCCACTGGCTCCCATAAACAGGTCCAAGCTCTTTGGTTGTTTCTGTGTTGGTGTATCCGAGGTCTTTTCCTTGTTTGTCTGCGTTTGCTGTCCAAATTGTGTTTTTATCAACAAGGTCTCTTCTTTCTTTTCCATAGTGAATCTCCGCCAACCTTCTTTCGTCTGTGCTTCCTTCAAGAAACCACAGGAGCTCGCTTACAACGCTGCGCCAGGCAAGCTTTTTGGTTGTAACCGCAGGAAAACCCTCTTTTAGGTTAAACCTCATCTGATATCCAAAGACGCCTTTTGTTCCTGTTCCGGTTCTGTCGTCTCGGTCTTTTCCTTTTTGTAAAATATGCTCAAGGGCGTTTAAATATTGTTTCATTTTATCGGCCTTTTTTTCCAAATCTGAAACTCAACTGTCTTGTGTTTTTCTGTCCATGTTTTTTCAAACATTTTTTCTATTGTTTCTGTTGGCAAAAACGTGTCGCAGCCGTAGTTGCCTGGTATGCGGCTTAAATAAAACTCTTCAAGAATGTTTATTGTTTGTTTAATGATGTTTGGCCCACCAATAATCCATATGGTGGTGCCCGCACTTTCCTTAGAAAGGTTTGTTATTTTTTTGTTTAAGTTTCCGCTTAAATATTTGTCTGCGCCGGGGTAATCTTCTTTTCTTGTTGTTATTAAAACGTTTTTTCTTTTTGGGAGAGGCCAAGGCATGAGGGGGTCTTCCCATGTTTTAGAGCCCATAACAACAACGTTGTTTGTTGTATTTTTCTGGAACCAGCCCAGATCTTTTGAGTTTTTTGGCCAAGGAATAGTTCCTCCCTTGCTCACCCCTCCAAGGTCATCACAGGCTAATATTGCTTTAATCACAAGCCTTTCCGTCTTTTGCTTTAGTCTTTTGTTGGAGCGCCATTTTCATCTATAGACCCCGCGGCTACTTGATAAATGTCGTCAAAGGTTATATATTTTTTTATTGCTGCATTAACCTGGTCTAAAGTAACCCCTCTCACGTTGTCTGGGAAGTTGTCTATATATTGAAGGTTTCCCCAAACATTAACTGCGCTTAAAATTCCACCCGAAAGGCCCGCTGTTGTATCAAACCCAACCTGATAAGATCCTATTAGTGTGGATTTTGTTATATCAACTTCTTCTTGTGTTACCCCTCCGGATGCCCACTTTTTAACCTCTCTTAGCGTTGCTTTTTCTCCTTTTGCTAGAAGCTCTGGTGCAAAGGTTCCTCCCACCATCCAGTATCCGTCGTTACCATTGTCAAATCCGCTTATGCGAGAGTTAATCCCGTAGGTAAGCCCTTCTTTTACTCTAACTGTTTGCATTAGGCGTGCTGAAAAATTTCCTCCCAAAATGTGTGTTGCAAACAAAAGGGGCATATAGTCCTCATGAAATCTGTCTATTCCAAGCGGAATACCAACAACAAAGTCTGTGCTGGTTTTGTCTTTCATTGTAACATATGCTTTACCTGAAAACTTTGTTCCCCTTTGGTCTTCGAGCTTTTTTACTAGGGGGGAGTTTTTCCAGTCTCCAAACTCTTTTTTAAGGGCCCTCTCAAGCTCGTTGTGGTCAACATCTCCTACAGCAACAACCACCATTCCACCTTTTCCATAATTGTTTTTATGAAAGTCTTGGAGGTCTTTTCTTGTGATTTTCTTAATATCTTCAATAGATCTGTCGTTGTCTTCTGGGGCGTTTTGATGTCCTTTTGGATAAAAGTTTGTAAGCATGTTGTCAACCGCATTCCCTCTTGTGCTTTCCTTTTTTCTCTTATAACTAGTAATCATTCTTTTCTTTGCTTTTTCTATGTCCTCTTCGTTAAAGGCTGGGTGTTGCAGCTGTTCCGAAAGAAGACCTAAAACCATATCAAGATCATCTGAAAGGAATTTTGCATAAAAACCAACATTAGATTTTCCGTTTGAAACGCTAAGTCTTGCGCCAGCTCTTTCTAGCTTGTCGCTAATTTCAAATTTCGTTTGTTTGGTTGTTCCTTGATCTAACATAGAAGAAACCAGGTCGGGTATTCTAGTGTTGTTGTCGGCATAAATGTCTCCTCCAACTAGGCTGCCGTTTATTGTGACAACACCAGAGCCTCTTTTAAGGGTTAAAAGCCTTATTCCTTCAACGGGTTCTGAATCAATAACTTGTTCTGCTAGCGTTTTTTCGCCCTCTTTGGAAAAATATTGTTTTTTCATTTCCATTAACTCTTTGGCGCTTGCAACCGGCCTTCCCCTTTTTTGTTCTCCTGACGTTTCTGGAATAAAATATCCTACAGTGCTTAAATCGTCTGTAAAATATTTTATTACAGCCGCCTGAACAGATTCCGCCGTAACCGAGCCAACCAGTTCTGCGTAGTTTGTATATAGGGTCCAGTCTCCCGAAGCAATTGCCTCGTTTAGACCTCCGGCAACTGCCATACTGCCGTCCTGTCCAAACTTCATTGAAGCAACAAGCTGTGCTTTTGCCTTTGAAACCTCTTCTTCTGTTACACCGTCTTTTTTAATGTTTTCATATTCTGCTAAAATTGCAGCCTCAACTGTTTCGTGTTTTATTTCTGGCGCAAGGTTTGCATATACAGCAAAAAGGCCGGGGTCTTTAAAAAGAGAATCCCAAATAAAAACATTTGTTGTTAAGCCTTTATCTGTAATATTTTTATAAAACCTGCTGTTTTTTCCAGAAGAAAGAATTGTAGATAAAACCATAAAAGAAGCAGCATCTTCGTGCGTTGCCGAAGGGCTTTTGTGTGCTACCCCAACAATGCCCTGCTGTCCAGCTCTTCTCAATATAACCGTTCTTTTTCCCTCTTGGAGGGGTTCTGTTGTATAAACTGTCGGTATTTCATGGCCGCTTTTTCTAATTCTACCAAAATGTTTTTTAATTTTTGCCAAAGCCTCTGCTTCTTCAAAATCTCCCACCACGGTTGCCGTTGCGTTGTTTGGCCAGTAAAAGGTGTCATAAAACTCTTTAAGCCTTTCAATTGAAACATTTTCTATATCCGCCTTCCATCCAATTGTTGAGTGGTGATATGGGTGTGCATGATATGCTGTTGCCCAAATATGTTCATCTAAAACTCCAGACGGCCTGTTTTGTCCTCTTTCAAATTCGTTTCTAACAACGGTCATTTCTGAAAACCTGTCTTCCTCTTTTATCCAGGCATTTCTCATTCTATCTGCCTCTATCTCTATTGCCGTTTCTATCTCTGAGCTCGGCAGGGTTGCATAATAGTTTGTTCTATCTAGCCATGTTGTGGCGTTCATCCTTGCTCCCAAAGACTGTAATAGCTGAAAAACTGAGTTTCCCTTTTTTGTGTTGAACTTATTAGAGCCCTTAAACATGAGGTGCTCTAAAAGGTGTGTTGATCCTGTATATCCAATAGCCTCATTTCTTGAGCCCACCTCATATGTTACCATAAAGGTTGCAACTGGAGCGCTGTGGTCTTCTTTGAGCAAGACCCTGAGCCCGTTTGATGTCATAAGATATTCTTTAATATCCCCAGACTCTTTAATATATTCAAATCCATAGTGTTCTTTTTCTTGTGCCATTGCTATTCCTATAATAATCGTTAAAATTAATGCGAGTTTTTTCATTTTATTTCCTTTTTTTGACTGTAATAAAAACCTTTAAAACCAAGGTATAAACCTTGGCACTTCATCCATATAATCTAAATATTCTTGTCCAAAAATACCAACAAGGTATTCTTCTTCTCTCGCAACTATTTTCGACCAAATTGCGTGGTGAAGAGGTAAGAAAAAAAGCAATAAAAAGGATCCCCAAAAAAGAGCATATAAAATAGTCATGTGATAAATAATTGCTGTATAAATTGGGTGTCTAATAAGTCTATATATTCCTTTTTTTGAAAGCTTTAATCCTCTTTCTTTTGGTGGAAGGCTAAACAAAACCCAAACCAAAAGAATTATAAGGTCTAGCTCCGTTAGAACAACCAAAATCCAAAACCAGGTGTCGCTCAAAACAAACGTTTTAAGCACAAGCGCTGTCTCTATGTAGTGGATAGTATGTATTAAAAACAAGGAAAGAATTAGGCCCGGGGGACCAACGTTCCATAACCTAAAATAGTGTTTTGGGTTTAGCCATTTTTTTAGGTCAAGCAACGTAGTTCCTTTCTCCAAAAATCCCAGTTCCAACCCTAACCATTGTTGATCCACAAGAAACCCCTAGTAAAAAATCTCCACTCATGCCCATGGATAGTGTTGTCATTTTCTGTGTTGGTAAAATATTTTTGTTTATATCTAAAAATATTGTATTTAAAAGAGTAAAAGCTTTTTTTGTTTCCTCTTTTTTGTTTGTTAGGGGGCCCATTGTCATAAGCCCTTCTATTTTAATATTGGGAAGATTAAAACATTTAATAATTTCATTTTTATCTTCTGGGTTAAAACCTCCCTTTGTTTTTTCTCTACTTGTGTTAATTTGAATTAAAACCCTTTGTTTTTTTGATAATATGCTCGCTGTTTTAGATATTTTTTCAGCCAAACGATAGGAGCCAACAGAATCTATTGTATCAAAAAGGTTTATAGCTTTTTTTACCTTATTTGTTTGGAGCGTGCCTATTAGTCTTTTTTCTACGAGGTGAATATTTAAAACCTTGGGGAACTTGTTCTCTGCCTCTTGAATCCTGTTTTCTCCAATAGATTTAATGCCTAGTGATATAATTTCTGAAACCTCTTCTGAAGACCTTGTTTTTGTAACAGCAACTATTGTTGTTTTTTTGCTGTTATTTTTTTGAGATATTCTTTCTTTAATTTTCTTCAGGTTGTGGGCTATTTTCTTCTGTTGTTGGTAGTTCATCTGTCTTTTTTTCTTCTTCTGAAATAATTCTTGTAATAGAAGAAACCTTTGTTCCTTTTCCAAGCTTAATAAGTTTAACCCCCTGTGTTGCTCTTCCAATAGATCTAATTTGTGAAACTGGCATTCTAATTAAAACACCGTCGTCTCTAATAATCATTATGTCGTCTGTTCCAACAACCTCTTTAATGGTTATCATTTTACCAATCTTGTCTGTTGTTTTCATAGTAAGGACACCCTTGCCGCCTCTTTTTTGGGCTCTATATTGTGCAATCTCAGTTCTTTTTCCATATCCGTTTTCTGTCGCAACGAGGACCGTTCCGTCTCTTTTAATTAAGAGCATTCCAACAACTTTGTCGTCTGTAGAGCTTAATGTTATCCCCTTAACGCCCATTGTTTTTCTTCCGCTTGGTCTAATTTGTTCTTCAGAAAATCTGATGGATTTTCCATTTCTTGTTCCTAATAAAATATCATTTTCTCCCGTAGAAATTCTCGCTTCAATAAGTTTGTCTCCCTCTCTAATTTCTACTGCATATATTCCTTTTTTTCTTGGGTTAGAGTAGGCTGACAGTTTTGTCTTTTTTACTATACCTTTTTCTGTGGCCATAACAACAAAGTTATCTTCATGAAACTCTCCTTGTTTAACCCCAATAAATGCACTTACTTTTTCATCTGCTTCACACCCAATAAGATTGACAATAGCTCTTCCTTTTGCTGCTCTTCCGCCTTCTGGAATATCATAAACTTTTAACCAATAACATTTTCCTTTGTCTGTAAAAAACAGTATGTAGCTATGAGTGTTTTCTACAAACAAGTGTTCTGTAAAATCTTCTTCTCTTGCGGTTTGTCCTTGAACTCCTCTTCCACCTCTTCTTTGTCTTTTATATGTACTAACACTTGTTCTTTTAATATATTGATTGTGAGTTATTGTTAATACCATGTCTTCTTCTGCTATCATATCTTCTATACTAAGATCTGTGGCTTTTTCAACTATTTCTGTTCTTCTTTCTTCTCCATATTTTTCTTTGATTTCAAGAAGTTCATCCTTAATAATTTGCATTCTTTTTGTTTTGCTTTCTAAAATGCCTTTTAATTCTGCCATATATTTAATTATATCTTTATACTCAGCAAGAATTTTTTCTGTTTCAAGGCCCGTTAGCTTTTGAAGCTTCATGTCTAAAATTGCCTGTGCTTGTTTTTCAGATAATTTAAAACCTCCAACAAGGCCAGCTTTTGCTGTTTCGGGATCTTTGCTTTTTTTAATTGTTTCTAGGACCTTATCTATATTATCTAGGGCAATTTTTAAGCCCTCTAAAATATGGGCTCTTGCCTCTGCTTTTCTTAAATCAAATTCTGTTCTTTTAACAACAATATCTTGTCTAAAAACAAGAAAAACATCTAGCAACTCCTTTAAAGACATTACTTTTGGCGTTCCATCTATAAGGGCTAATAAAATTATTCCAAAAGTGTCTTGGAGTTGTGTTTGTTTATATAGTTGATTTAAAACAACCTCTGGAACAGTATCTCTTTTGGTTTCAATAACAATTCTCATTCCATCTTTATCTGTTTCATCTCGAAGTTCTGCAATTCCTTCTATTTTTTTATCTCTTGCTAGGTCTGCAATTTTTTCAATTAAACTTGCTTTATTTACTTGATATGGAATTTCTGTTATTATAAGAGAGTCTCTTCCTTTACTGTTTGGTTCAACATGTGCTGTTCCTCTCATTTTAACTTTTCCTCTTCCTGTATTATATGCCTCTCTTATTCCATCTATACCCAAGGCTTTTCCTGCGGTTGGAAAATCTGGTCCCTTTATGTGTTTCATTAAATCTTCTACTCCACAATCTGGGTTATCTATAGCTTCTATTAAACCATCAATCACTTCTGTAAGGTTGTGTGGTGGAATTTTTGTTGCCATACCAACGGCAATACCCTCTGACCCATTTACTAAAAGGTTTGGGAAAACCGCTGGAAGAACTGCCGGCTCTTTTAAGGTTTCATCAAAATTATTTGTCCATGCAACAGTTTCTTTATCAAGATCTCTTAATAATTCTCCTCCTATTTTAGACATTCTTGATTCTGTATATCTCATTGCTGCGGCTCTATCTCCATCTACAGAACCAAAATTTCCTTGTCCTTGAACAAGTTGATGTCTCATAGAAAAGTCTTGTGCCATTCTAACCATAGCGTCATATATTGAACTATCTCCGTGAGGGTGATATTTACCTAAAACATCTCCAACAACTCTTGCAGACTTTTTATATGGTCTATTCCAATAACAACCTAGATCATTCATTCCATATAAAATTCTTCTATGAACCGGCTTTAATCCGTCTCTTGCATCAGGCAATGCCCTAGACATAATAACGGACATTGAATAATTTAAATAACTTTCTTCTAACTCTATTAAAAGTTGTTTGTCTAATATGTTGTCTCTTCCTATGTCCATCTTATATATCTATGTTTGTAGCAAACTTAGCCCTTTCTGTAATAAATTTTCTTCTGTGTTCTACTTCTGTTCCCATCAATTCTCTAAATCTAACATTTGTTTCTTCTTCTTGAATATGATCAACGGTTACTTGCATTAATGTTCTTGTTTCTGCATTCATTGTTGTATCCCAAAGTTGTTCAGCATTCATTTCTCCAAGACCTTTATATCTTTGAATATTAATTTTTGCATTTTCATTTTCAGATTCTAATCTTTGAATAACAACATCTCTTTCTTCGTCTGTATAGGCATATCTTTCTTTTTTCCCTTGTTTAATTTTATATAAGGGTGGCATTGCCATATATACAAAACCCCCTTGAACTAAACTTTTCATTTTTCTCCAAAAAAATGTTAATAATAATGTTCTTATATGACTACCATCTACATCAGCGTCTGTCATAATTACAACCTTATGATATCTTAATTTTTCTGGATTAAAACTATTGGGATCTTCTTCATCTTCACCAAAACCACAACCAAGAGCTGTAATAATAGATTGAATTTCATTGTTTGCTAAAAGTTTATCTTCTCTTGCTTTTTCAGAATTAATAACCTTTCCTCTTAATGGTAAAATAGCTTGAGTTCTTCTATCTCTACCCTGCTTGGCTGTACCGCCAGCAGAATCTCCTTCAACGAGAAAAATTTCACATTGCATTGGATCTTTATTTGAACAATCAGCTAATTTTCCAGGAAGGGTTGTAGCTCCTAGGGAAGATTTTTTTCTAACAAGCTCTCTGGCTTTTTTTGCAGCTATTCTAGCTCTTGCAGCCTCTGCTGCTTTTTCAATAATTCTTTTACCAACTTTAGGATTTTGTTCTAAAAATGCTTGTATACCATCATATACAACATTATCTACAAGACCTTTTACTTCTCCATTTCCTAATTTTGTTTTTGTTTGTCCTTCAAATTGAGGTTCTTGTACTTTTATAGATAAAACAACAGTGAGACCTTCTCTAAAATCATCTCCGGAAAGAGAAAATTTTTCATTTTTTTTAGTTTTTATTAAATCATTTTTATTAGCATAATTATTTAAAGCTCTTGTCAATGCAGATCTAAATCCAGATAAATGTGTTCCTCCTTCAATTGTATTTATATTATTTACAAAAGAAAAAATGTTATTATTATAATTAGTACTATATCTTAATGCTAAATCAACAGGTACTTCTATATTTTCTTTTGAAACAACAATAATTTGATTATGAATTAAATCTTCTCCTCCATCTAAATAGTTTACAAAATCAGATAATCCTCCTGGAAAACAATATTCAACAGAAGACTCTTCAAATTCATTATTTAATATAATAGAAAGATTTTTATTTAGATATGCTAGTTCTTTTAATCTCCCTTTAATTGTATCTTCTTCAAAACCTCTATGAGTAAAAACAGAGTGATCTGGTTGAAATGTTATAATTGTTCCTCTTTTAGAACTTTTTCCAATTTTTTCTAAAGGAGTAATTGCTTTTCCTATTTTATACTCCTGTTTATAATGAAATCCATCTCTATGAACCTCTGCAACTAGATGTTCAGATAATGCATTAACAACAGAAACACCTACTCCATGTAATCCACCTGAAACTTTATATGTATTTTTATCAAATTTTCCTCCAGCATGTAAAACCGTCATTACTACTTCTAAAGCTGGTTTTCCTTCGTCTTTATGAATTTCAACTGGAATACCTCTACCATTATCTTCTATAGAAATTGTTCCATCTATTTTAATGGTTACAATAATCTCAGTACAAAACCCAGCTAAGGCTTCATCTATACTATTATCAATAACTTCACTAACTAAATGATGATATCCTCTTTTACCAACATCTCCTATATACATAGCAGGTCTTTTTCTAACCGCTTCTAAACCTTTTAATACAGATATTTTATCTGCACCATAATTATTTTTACTACTCATTTATTCTCACTGGCATTAATAAAATTATTGTTTTTTGATCATTTTCTTTTGGTAATAAAAGTACCGCCGAATTTGCATCCTTAAATGTTAATATAATATCTTCAGATGGATATTTTGATACAGCTTCCTTTAAATATGTAGCATTAAACCCTATAGCTATCTCATTCCCCTTATATTCGGCTGTTTTAACAGGAGCATGGACTGTTTTACTTTCGGGTTGATTTACACTTTTAAAATAAACTTTACCATCTGAAAAATTTAAAGAAATTTGATTTGTGTTCTTATTTGTAGCAATAGATGTCGCTTTGATATTATTTAACATTTCAGTTTTCTGAGCTATTAATTTTTCTGGGTTTTCTGAAGGTATAACAGCATCATAATTTGGAAATTTTTCATCTATAATTTTAGAATAAAAAATATCCTTACCATTATTTGAAAAAACATAATCTTCACTAAATATTAAAGACGTTTCATTTTGTCCTTCAAGAAAAGTATTTAGAATATTTAAGTACTTTTTAGGTATAATAAATCCTTTTTGAATATTTGTTTCATTTTGTTTTGTAATTTTAACAAGCCTATGACCATCGGTTGCAACAAAATCAATACTTGATTGATCAAAATTGAAATATGCACCATTGAGAGCTGGTTTAGTGGGTTCAGAATTTATAGCATATAATAAAGAATTAATAATACCTTTCAATTTACCTGCTTCTATAGTAAAAATAGATTCGTGTTTATTCTCAGGTATAGCAGGATACTCTTGAAAAGGTTCTGTTGGAATATCAAAAGATATCCCTTTCTCTGATTTTATATTTATATGAGGACCAGCAATGTCTATATCAACTCTACCTTCATCTATAACAGAAATGATATCATTAACTTCAGAAGTAGGAAACAATCCTTCGCCCTCTGTATTAACAGATGCAGTAATTTGAGTTTTTATTCCAACTTCAAGATCTGTTGAATGCAAAGTTACTCCATGAGGTCCGGAAGAAATATAAGTATAATTTGCTAAAGGATTTTGAGATTTTACTTGAGCAGTTTTCGTTAATTTAGAAAAAGCTGCTTGAAGTTCCTTTTTAGTGGTTGAAATGTTCATAATTAGCTATCAATTATAAAAAGATAGTTAGTTTTTAACAAGGCTTAATTAGGTATACCTTACATCGCCTGATTAAAAGAAAATTGATTTTTGACCTATTTTAAGAAGTTTTATCTCTAAAATTACTTTTGTTATTATTAAATACTTATATATAAAAATATAACACTAATAATAATCACCTTAATATGTTAATAACTCTATAATTTTGATTTTTTATAGAGATAAAATTATATAATTTATTTATTAACAATATATACAATTTAAATGTTGATAAAATGTTGAATAATAATAATAATTTATAAATATTTATTAATTATTAATTTGTGGATAACTAAGTGAATTACGTTTTATGTAAAATTTATTTTTTATTTTTTCAATCCAATTAGAATACCAATCAGATTTTTTTTGATTTAATGTCATTTGTTCTAAGTCTAACCAATTTTTTTCTAAACTAGGAGGACCACCCTCTTTTATTTCATCTACCCAAATTATATGATATCCAAATTGAGTTAAAACAGGAGCACTCGGTGTATTAATAGGTATATTTTTAATTATATCAGATAATTCTTTTATTTGATATTGATCTAAATCTATCATACCCATATACCCACCCTGTGGACCACTTGTTGTGTCATCAGATATTTCTTTTGCTTTAGTTATAAAATCTTCTTTTGTTTTTAATTCTTTAATTATTTCTGCAGTTTTTTTATAAGTAATATTTTTATCTTTTTCTGATATTTTAATTCCTATTAATATATGGTTTACATCAACCTTTTCTCCACTTCTTTTCAATACTTTAATTAAGTGATATCCAAATTGAGTTTTTATAGGTTCACTTAGAACTCCTATATCTAAAGTAAATGCAACTTGATCAAATTCTTGTACAAAAGTACCTCTTGGAACATACCCTAAATTACCACCCGAATCTTTAGATCCAGGATCTTCAGAATATTGTTTTGCAGCATCCTCAAAAGATAAACCATTAATAATTTCTTCTCTTATTTGTTTAGTTTTTAATAAAGCTTCTTCTGATGAAAATTCTGATGGTTTTATTTCTAATAAAATATGTCTAGTCTTATATAAAGTTGGAAAAGAACCAATACTATCTTTATAGGTATTATAAAAATTAATTACCTCTCCTCTTGTAACAGATATATTAGTTGTTAGACTAGTAGTATATTTTTCTGCTAATAATTTACCTTTCATATCATCTCTATATGATCTTTTAAAATCAGATATTTTTCTACCAAGAGCCTGTTCAGCAGCTTCCTTTCCTCCGGCTTGAGAAATAATATTATCTATTTGTCTATCAAGAGCTCTTTCAACATCTTTATCTAAAACTTCAACAGAATCTGCTTCAGCCATTTTTATAATAACAAGTTGTTCTATCATACTTTCTGAAGATTTTTTTAATAAGTCTTTATATTTTTCAGGATCAGTATTAGGATTAATTCTTTGTTGTGTTGCTAATGCATTTGCAGCTAAAACAACATCACTTAATAAAACAATTTCTCCCTCGACAACAGCAGAAATTTTATCAAGAAGAACACTTTCTTGACAAATAGAAAAGCTTAATAATAATAATAATAATATTTTTTTAATTTTTTTATCCACTTTATTGTTTCACGTGAAACGAACGCTTTAAATATACTAATAAAATAGATATATCTGTTGGTCTAATACCAGGAATTCTCTTTGCCTGACCAATAGTTTCAGGTAAAATTGATTTAAGCTTTTCTCTACCTTCATTAGAAATACTTTTTATTTTATTATAATCAAAATCTTTAGAAATTAACATTTCTTCATATATTTTTATTTTTTTAATTTCTTCTTTTTGTCTATCTATATAACCACCGTATTTAATTATTGTTTCTGCTTCAAATAAAATTTCTTGAAAATAAGAGGGAAAATCTTTTTTTATATTATCAAAATAAGGAGAGTTAAAATCTTTAATTCTAATAAGAGGCCTTTTTAATAATTGATTTATTTTTGTTGGTTCAGAAATAATGTTTTCTCCATAAGATGTTAAAATTTTATTAATTTTTTTAGGGGAAATAGTTTCTTTTTTTAAATATTCAACAAGTTCAGAGGTTTTTTTGGTTTTTTTATTTAATTTTTTTAATAAATCCTCGTCTAAAAGGTTTAATTTTTTTGAATATTTTAATAATCTTTGATCAGCATTTGAAGATCTCAACTGAAGTCTATATTCTGCTCTCGACGTAAACATTCTATAAGGTTCATTTGTATCTTTTAAAACAAGATCATCAACCAAAACGCCCATATATGCATCATTTCTTTTTAAAAGAAGGGGAGGGTTCCCTAATATTTTTTGTGAAGCATTAATTCCAGCCAATAAACCCTGAGAAGAAGCCTCTTCATAGCCCGAAGTTCCATTAATTTGTCCAGCAAAAAATAAACCTGAAATATTTTTAGATTCTAAAGATGTTTTTAGTTGAGATGGAAAAAAGAAATCATATTCTATTGCATATCCAGGTCTTAAAAATTCAACACTATTAAGTCCATCAACAGTTCTTAAGCACTCTAGCTGAATTTTTTCCGGAAGACTTGTAGAAAAGCCATTAACATAAATTTGTTTTGATTTTGTCCATTCGGGCTCAAGTTGAAGAATGTGACTAGGGTTTTTTGAAAACTTAAAAACTTTATCCTCTATTGATGGACAATATCTTGGACCTACAGCCATTGTTTCTCCAGAATACATTGCCGATTTAGATAAATTTTTTAATATTAACTCATGAGTATTTTTATTGGTTCTAAAAGCAAAACAAGGCTCGTCTTTTGGTAAAAATTTTTTTGTTTTATACGAGAGAGCTTTTGGTTTTTTATCTCCATATCCAGGAACACCAACATCCCAGTTTACAGAAGACTTTTTTATTCGAGGAGGAGTGCCGGTTTTTAGTCTCCCGGCCTTAAAACCCAAAGAAATCAAAGATTCCGTAATCCCTTCAGACCTTTTTTCATCTAACCTTCCAGCTTTAATTTTTTTATTACCAATATGTATTAAACCGTTTAAAAATGTTCCGCAGGTTAAAACGGCAGCTCTGCAAAAAAGCTCAAAACCATCAGAAAAAACAACAGAAGAAATTTTAGAGCCAGACTCCTTTATTTTAATTACCTCTCCCTCTAAAACAGGAAGATTTATATCTTTTATATATTTTTGTACAACGGCCTCATATTTAATTTTATCTATTTGAGATCTTGGAGACCAAACAGACCTTCCTTTTGATAAATTTAATGTTTTGCTTTGAAGGGTAGACTGGTCTGCAAAAAAACCCATTGAACCCCCCAAAACATCAAGTTCCCTTACCATTTGTCCTTTTGCAAGCCCACCAATTGCAGGATTACAAGACATTCTTCCTATTGCGCTTTTGTCCATTGATACCAAAACAATATTAATGCCCATTTTGTGAGCAATAAGAGCAGCCTCTATTCCAGCATGCCCACCCCCAACAACAACCAAATCACAATTATTTTTTTTGTGTTTCACGTGAAACTATTTTCCAACACAAAACGAAGAAAAAACGCTATCCAATATGTCGTCTTTTGTTGTTTTATTTGTTATTTCATCTAAAAAGGAAAGAGAAGAATTTAAATCTTCAACAATTAACTCAAGCTCCGTAGAATCTTTTAAAGATTTTTTTGCAACAGATAAAGATTGTAATGACTTTTCTAGACACAGAGATTGTCTTTCCGACGTAATAATAAAACTGCTATCAGAAAAATCAGAAGAAACCCTGCTCAATATTAATTTTTTTAATTTTGATATATTTGTTCCTTTTAGGGCAGAAATAGATATATCATAATTTTGTTTTTCGCCCAAAATATCCTTTTTGTTAAAAACATAAATAACATTGTTGTTTTCTGACGACAAAACAGATCCGGGCGTACCAAGATATAAAACAAGATCCGCAGATAAAATTTCTTCAGCGCTTTTTTTAATGCCCATTTTTTCAACAGAACCCTTTGTTTTTCTGATTCCGGCAGTGTCCTTTAAAACAAAAGGAATTCCATTAATATTTATTGTGTTTTCTATAACATCTCTTGTTGTTCCAGCAATATCGCTTACAATAGCCCTTTCTTTTTCTAAAAGAGTATTAAAAAGGGTTGATTTTCCAGCGTTGGTTGGCCCAGCAATAACAACACTGGCTCCAGAGGTTAAAATATTTACCGACTTAAAACTATTAATAGCAGAAGAAATCTTTTTAATAACCGAATCCACCTCTTTGAGACTGTTTTTAATGAGGTTTGGCTGAAGATCTTCTTCTGATATGTCTAAATTAAACTCTAACTGACCAATAACAGAAATAATTCTATCTTTAACAGATAAAATGTTTTCAAGCAAAGAGCCAGAAAGGTTTTTATAACTTAGCTTTGCACCCAAAAGAGATTTAGAAGAAATGAGGGAGGCCACAGCCTCAGCCTGAGAAACATCCAGCTTATTGTTCATGTAAGCCCTTCTTGTAAACTCGCCGCCCGCAGCAATCTCTGCCCCCAAAAAACAACAAAGAGAAATGGTTTTTTGTATAATAACAGGATTTCCATGAAGGTTTATTTCTACTAGGTCTTCTCCAGTGTACGTGTTTGGTCCAAATAAAAAATTAATAACGGCCTCATCAAATGCAAAGCCATCAGAATCTAAGAGGGTATATAGTTTTGGCGAGTTGTGTTTCTTTTTTTTTGAAAAGCCAACCAAAGAAGAAACAATGCCATGAGAGTTGTTTCCAGAAAGACGAACAACAGCGATTCCGCTAGAGCCAAATGGTGTTGAACAAGCAACGATTGTGCTCATTTTTTAGACGGGACAACGCCCCGCTACGCCTCTTTATTAATTATTTTTTGTTGAACTATTTGCATAAGGTTAAAACACAAATAATATAGGTTTAAACCAGAAGGGAAGCCGTAGAAAAGAAAAAACATCATGCCGGGAAACATATATTTCATCATCTTTTGAGTAGCTTCTTGGGCCGGATCTCCGCCGGAAGCCGATGGAGCACTAAGCTGCATAGTATAATACATTGAAGCAGACATTAAAAATGGAAGAATGTTAATAGGTATTCCCCCAAGCTCAAAAAGAGTGTCGGCCGCGGAAAGATCACTAATCCAAAAAACAAAAGATTCTCCACGAAACTCTATAGTATTTCTAAAAACCATAAAAACAGACATCAATATTGGCATTTGTATTAACATAGGCAAACACCCCGCAAGAGGGTTAATTTTATTTTCCTGAAAAAGGGCAGCAATTTTTTGCTGTTGAAGCGTTGGGTTGTTTTTGTATTTAATTTTTATGCTGTTTAAAAGAGGGTTTATTTCCTGCATTTTTTTAGAAGATCTAAGCTGTTTTGCCATTAAGGGGTAGGTAACAAGCTTAATTAAAACAGCAAAAAGAATAACCACCACCCCATAATTTGGAATCAATCCGTACAGGAATATCATAATGCTATAAACAAGCCAAGAAACAGAAGAAAGCCACTGCCACCCAAGTATTTTTTCCTCAATACCAACACCAAGATCGCTAATCTCTCCATACTCTAGAGGCCCAAAAAATAAAACGGTTTTCTCAAAGTTTATGTCTTGTACGGCCGTTATATCAACAGCAATCCTTCCCCCAGAAGAATACTTAGAAATCTCTACAAAATCTGTTTTTTGAGGAACAAAGAACAGGCTAAAATACTTTGTTCTATATCCAACAAAATCAGCTGAACCAGTATATTGTTTAGAGTCTCTTTCTATGTTTCCATTTGAGCCTCCAAAAATTCCGGAAGACCCAACCCTGTAAGATTCTATATCTCCACCTTGGCCGACCAAACCCTCAAGAAACATAAGGTCTTGAGATGGTTCTGTTATTGGTAGGCCTCCGACCCAGTCTAGCCTATAGTTCCCGTCTAAAACACCGCCCCTTATATTCCTAAGATTTGTGTTAATTATAATCTTATAGCTGTCATAAGAAAGGGTAATGTCTTTTTGAACCCGACTACCCCCAATAAGCAAAAAATAAGAAAGAGTTATTTCTGGATTTTTTTCGTTTAAAACAAGAGATTCTCCGGTTGGAAAGCCCTGTCCCAAACTCCAAAACCCGCTCAAAAATTTTTCTTCGCCGGACTGATTAATATAGGAAACTAAAAGATTATCAAGGTTTTCGCTGTCTATAAGGTTTAAAGAGCTTTCGTCTTTTTTTAGATGTTTTTTAACAAAAAACGAAGAAAAAGAACCACCATTTTTGTTTGTAATTTCGGTTGAAAAAAGAGACGTTTCTATTTTAAAAATTTTTTCTGAACCAAAACCTTCTTCTGAAGGTAAAAGAACAGCGCCCTTATTAATGTCCTGGACATCAACAGTCCGAGCCTCTTGTTTTTGTTTCTCGAGAAGTTCTTTCGAGATTGTCGGCTCGCCTTCCGGCGAAATCATTTCAAGATATGTTGGCCAAAAAAGCAGGATAGCACCTATTAAAATAAAACCAATAAGCGTTTTTTGATCCATATTAAGAAGAAACAGTTAGTTTTTTGCGACCCTTTTTTCTTCTTGAGGCCAAAACCTTTTTTCCGCCCACGCTGGAGTTTCTCTCCATAAAGCCGTGCTTGTTTTTTCTTTTCCTGTTGCTAGGCTGGTATGTTCTTTTCATAACGTTTGTTGCCGAAATATAGCCCAATATTCTTG
>Ga0207989_1000639_pt1 | contig 18987 bp, 24 predicted proteins | sample ETNtaG_7_FD_185777 | JGI IMG/M metagenome (GOLD analysis project Ga0207989, IMG submission 185777) | Marine microbial and viral communities from oxygen minimum zone, Eastern Pacific Ocean - ETNP201406SV65 (SPAdes) (version 2) | ecosystem: Environmental > Aquatic > Marine > Oceanic ... | reverse complement strand
TTGTCTCCCGAAATGATCGAAAGGTCAGGGGTAGACACTTCTGATGAGAAGTGGTTTGTTTATAAATCTAACATTTATGAAAGTGTTTTAACCCTAATGGAACACTTAATAAACGATAACCCGACTAATAAAAAATATTTTTTCATAATTGACTCAATGGACGCTCTCGTCTCAAGAGGCGATGTTGATCGCTCTTACAACGAATCTAACAAGGTCGCAGGAGGCGCGGTATTAAGCTCTAACTTTCTCAAAAGAATGGCCCTACCGATTAGCACCAGAGGGCATATCTGTTTCTTAATTTCTCAAGTAAGAAGTAAAGTTAGCATTAACCCTTACGAAAAAACCGACCCAAAGCTTACGAATGCTTCGGGAGGAAACGCCTTGTTGCACTTCTCGGATTGGATCCTAGAGTTTCAACCAAGGTACAGTAAGGAGCAAATAAAAGACCCTAAAGCCACTAAAGAAGACGCCGCAAGCGGGCATTGGTGCAAGGTGGTCTTCCGTAAGACCCCTAACGAAACAACAGGAATGGAAGTCAAGTACCCAATAAAATACGGGAGGACTAACGGCAAAAGCATTTGGGTTGAGTATGAAGTTTTTAATACTTTAGTTAAATGGGGATTTGTAAAAAGAGCAGGCTCTTGGGTAACTGTTGACGAAAAGTTGGTCGAAGAATTAAAATCTAACAATTTAGAGATACCAGAAAAGATCCAAGGAGAAGATGCTTTTACAGCTTATCTCGAAGAAAACCCAAAGTTGTGCGAATTTTTGTTTCAAAAACTTAAAAGCGCGTTGACTTTGGCGGTATGAGGCTCTTTAATATTAACGGAAGACTCGTAAGCAAAAACGTAACCAAATATAAAGTAGACTGGGACAAAAAGTGCAGATCAAAAATACAGTTTGCAGCAAAAAGCTTTTTCAGAGACTACTGGAAGAATCATATTTGCTACGAAGAATTTCCTGTTTTCGGAACGAGATTAAAAGTGGATTTAATAAATTTCACTCGTAAAATAGCGGTGGAAGTTCAAGGAGAACAACATAATCAATTTAATAAGTTTTTTCACGGGAACTCAAGACAAAAATACCTAGATTCAATAAAAAGAGACATGAAGAAAATAAGCTGGCTAGAATTAAACGAATTCAAAGTTTTGGAAGTAGACAAGGACGATATCCCTAATCTTAGTAGATCCTATATTTTAGAGGGATTTGGAGTAGAAATTTGAATATAAGTGTAATATACCATGATGAGTAAAAAAGTACAGCACGGTACAATGCCCGAAAAATTACTCGATAACCTTAGTGAAATGTCGTACGGCGGTTATGTACTGTTTAGTTTTGACGGATCTGCCAAGCCGCAGGTACACGCTCAAATAAACGACGACCTAAATGCAATGTCCCTACAGTATTTTATTAAAAACTGGTCAGAGGCAATGGAAGAAATCTCAAGAGAAAGCTTTTTAAAAAATATAGCAAGCAGAATAGACGGAAACGACGAGGAAGATTACGAAGATGAGTGACACAAATATATCGGATTACTATCCAAACGAAAAAAAGAGTACAGAGCTTCCGGGCTTTGACGCGCCCCCATCGCTAATCGCAGGAGAAGCTCCGGAACCAGTGACGGAAGCCCCAGCCCCCGTAAGCGATGCAGCTCCTGAGGAAAGGAAAGAGTCTCTCGGGATATCGTCAGCCGAAGTAACTGACTTAGGAATAGATCTTCCTGACATTCCGCTTCCTGACGATGAGCCCGTGGAGGATTCCGTAAAAGATAACTTTGACGACGCAGCTTTTAATTTCGCTATCGTAGGAGTTGGGCAAGGAGGCTCAAGGTTAGCCGAGTCTTTTTGGAATCTTGGGTATCGCAGGGTCGCCGTTATCAACACCGCTAAACAAGACCTTTCTTTGATTAAAGTACCTGACGAAAATAAACTTTTAATAGGGGAAGGCGGCGCGGGCAAAAATCCCGACGCGGCAGACGAAGTCTTTAGGACTAGATACGAAGACATTCTTGACTTTCTCAAAAAATCTTTCGGCAGCGGTTTCGAGAGAGTCTTGGTTTGTGCTGGAGCAGGGGGAGGAACCGGCGCAGGAGGGGTGGCTAAAGTTATAGAAGTTTGCCACGACCTTAATCAATCATTAGGCAAAGAGACAAAAGACACCGACGCTAAAGTTGGTTGCGTAGTCGCTCTCCCGACTAGAGCAGAAGGAATCAAAGTTCAGGATAATTCCAAAAAAACTATCAGCAAGCTTATAGACTTGCAAAAAGCAAAAGTAATATCCCCTTTAATTGTTCTAGACAATGAAAAGATTAAGCAGCTTTACCCGAAACTATCCGTTAATCAGTTTTGGACCACTGCGAATAACAGCATCTGTTCGATCTTTCACTTGTTTAATAAAATTTCAGCTAAAGAATCGGCCTATACGACTTTTGATAAGGCCGATCTGGATACGATTTTTTCTTCTGGAATAATAATGTTTGGCGCAACGCCAATTAAAGACTTTTCTGATACTGGGATTTCTCACGCTATTAGAGATAATTTAAGAAAGAACATCCTTGCGGGTATAGACGCTTCAACAGGCAATACCGCCGCTTGCGTTATCATAGGAGACAAAAATTCTCTTGATAATATACCTCAAGCTAACCTAGAACACGGCTTCGAGCAGCTTAGTCGAATGATGGGTTCCGGCTCTACGGTTCATCGCGGTATCTACGCAGGGGCAAAAGAGGGCTTGGCGGTTTATACTGCTATCGGAGGATTAAAGGCCCCCTCCAATCTATTCGACTACTTTTTTGAAGTAGACAGATTCTATAGATAGTAAATGTCTTTATATTCTATTCAAATTGAGAAGTACGTTCTTGGCGGACTTCTCAAACATCCAGATGTTTTATCTGAAGTAGATAGCTATCTCACTTTAGCTGACTTCTACAACGAAGTTCATCAGTCTATTTTTTCTGTAATCAGGAATAGTCATATCGCAGGGGAAACTGTAGACAGGGTACTCGTATCCAACAAGATACTAAGCCTAGGAATCACAGCAAAAGACGAGGTAGGCATATACGATTATTTGGAAGCAATAGAGCTTTCTGCGCCAAAACCAAAAGCGATTCCGGAGTATTCCAGAGAACTAATAAAATATCGCATCAGAAGGGAAATAGATGAAACAGCAAGCGATATTCAGGACTATGTAAAAAACTCCAGAGAAGATTCCGCGGATGATATTATAGCAAAGTCCGATTCTATTTATTCCCAAAAAATCCTTTCTTACGAATTAGACGATAACCCCGAAAACGTATTTGAAAGCCTGCTGGACGACGTAGAAGAAGCGGGAGAGAACCCTTCTGACGACACGGGACTAGTAACCCCCTATCCAGAATTCAATAGACTCTTTGGAGGGCTCAGGGACGCAAATATATACGCTATAGTTTCTCGCCCCGCTCAAGGGAAAACTACTTTCATAAATGATATTTGCCTAAAGACTTCCGTTATAAATAAGGTTCCCGCTTTGGTTCTCGACACAGAGATGTCTACTAAAGAAATAAAATTTAGAATGGCGGCGGCTGAAACAGGAATCCCTCACTGGTATTTAGAAACAGGTAACTGGAGGAAGAATGAAGAAATGTATAAAAAATTCAGAGACTACCAAGAGAACTTTGAATCTAAATTTAACGACAGTAAATATTTCCACTATCATGTAAAAAACAAAACTGTAGACGAGGTTTGCGCAATAATTCGTCGCTGGCACATGAAACATGTCGGACGCGGAAACAAATGTATTATCGCTTACGACTATGTAAAACTTACCGGTGAAAAAGTAGATAAGAACTGGGCAGAACACCAAGCCATAGGTGAAAAAATAGACAAACTTAAAAGAATATCAGAAGAACTTTCCGCGCCAATCATTACCGCTATGCAAATGAATAGGTCAGGAGAAAGTCATAACAGGAACAGCAGGAACCTAACCGATGATAGTTCCGCGATCTCCCTTTCCGACAGGCTTCAATGGTTTGCTAGTTTCGTAGGGATATTTCGGCGCAAGACTCTTGACGAAATAGCGGTAGACGGACAGGACTATGGCACCCATAAACTCCTTCCTATAAAAACAAGATTCCAAGGAAAGGACGCGGCCGGTCACCAAGATTTAATTCGCAGACCTATTATAGAAGAGAATAACGGCGCTGAGGTCCACAGGGAAGAATGGTCCTATAACTATTTAAATTTTGAAGTCTCCAACTTTTCAGTTGAAAGCAAGGGGTCTCTCCAAAATATCGTCGACCAAGTTAGACAACGTTTTGATATCGCTGAGCAAAGAGTAGCTGGGGATGGCGATACTAATCTATGAATGACATAAGAGATATTTTAGACGATTTAGGATACGTTGTTCACGATAATGGCCGGGAGCTCAGAATGAACCCCTTATACAGAGACTCAAGCAGTAGCTCTGTTCTGAGGGTTTATAAAGACACCGGATGGTTTACCGACTTTAAAGCCTGCAAAGCGGGGCCATTCGAGGAGCTAGTGAGGCTAACTCTAGGAGTGCAAACTTTAGATCAGGCAAAGTCTTACATTTATAAAAATTATGATTTTGTCAAGCCCAAGAAGAAACAAACCAAACTGGAATGCGATAAATTTTTACCTAAAGAGCTTTTGCTCAATCTAGTTCAAGACTACTCCTACTGGAATAAAAGAGGAATAAGCATAGAGACTCTTGAACTTTTTCAAGGCGGGGTAGCTACTAGGGGTAAATTCTACCAAAGGTATATTTTTCCTATTTTTAACAGCAGAGACAAGCTGGTTGGAGTAACCGGAAGAGACGTAAGCGGAAAGAATCCCATAAAATGGCTCCACCAAGGCTCAACTTCTAAATGGGCATATCCCCTTCAGATAAATTACAAAATTATAAACAAGGTAAAAGAAATAATTATAATAGAAAGCATTGGAGACATGCTCTCCTTGTGGGAAGCCGGTATTAAAAACTGCGTTGTTACACACGGAGTCAAGCTCAGCCCTCGATTGTTATCTATAATTTTAAGACTTAACCCAAAAAGAATTACAATAGCCCTCAATAACGACGGAGGAAAAGAAGGGGCAGGAAACCAAGCCTCTGAGGCAATGTATAAAATTTTAACAAAACATTTCGACGAAGAAACTGTCCAAACGAAGCTTCCTGTAAAAAACGACTTCGGCTGCATGAATAAAAAAGAAATTTTAGAATGGCAAAACAAATAGAAAAAATCCTCTCGGCATCTCGACTTAAAACACTGGAGACCTGCGGATGGTCTTACTGGTGCAACTACTTTCTAAAACTCCCTCAGAAGCAGAACGAAGGGGCTCAAAGAGGAACTGTATGTCACCTAGTGTTCGAGATGCTTGTCAAACCAAGGCATAAAAAACACTTCGATAGAATTACCAAGGAAGGAACTATCGATGGAAGCCCTGCGATAGTCAGGTTAGCAATGAAACACTTAACAGCAATGGAGAAATCTTCAGATTTGCCGATGACTAACGATGAAAACGTTAACTTAGTCAGAGACATGATAATGGTTGGGTTAAAGTATGACTTCTTTGGATGGGGAGGAAAAGTCGATAACCCAGAATTTGAATTTTTACTCGAAAACGATGACCCGAAATATAAAATAAGAGGCTTCATAGATAAGCCGATAGTTTACAAGCGCGGCAAAAAAATAAAGATTGTAGACTATAAAAGTAGCAAATATAAATTCAGAGGCGAAGAACTTCACTCAAACGTTCAGGCTATGACCTACACTTTGGCTGCTAAGAAGCATTGGCCTAAGCTCAAACCAACCGCAGAGTTTTTATTTTTAAGATTCCCCAGAAGCCCCGTCCAACAGCTTGAGTTTACAGAAGACCAACTTAACGGGTTTGAGCATTACTTGGCTCACGCGTTTCGTACAATAAACAGCTTCACCGAAGAAGACGCTAAAGCGAATTACGCCGCCGACAAAAAGAAAGACGCTTGGCTTTGTAAAATAGGAAAATGGAGATGCCCTTACATTGACGCTTATGATTATTTTGTACTCTTAAACGATAAAAACGAGCAGATTTCCTCAAGCTTTAAAGAAGAAGAACTGGAAAAACTCCTTGAAAAAGGCTTAAAAATCGAAAAGAGGACTTACGAAGGCTGCCCAAGGCATAAAGGAAGTAACGAAATACTTGATATTTTTTCTTGACACGTAAGCAGAACTTGATTACAATGTCTTCGTAATGCACGAGGTATTGCCACTTTTTAAATCTCACTATAGTATCGGTAAATCCATACTCACTCTGGCCGATGCTGGATCTTCTGACGCCACGGGGCCGGATTCCATAATAGATATTTGCGTAGATAACAAGCTGAAAACTTTTTATTTAATCGAAGATGGAATGACGGGTTTTCTTGAAGGCTATTACAACTCTAAAAATAATAATCTTAATATGAGATTTGGCCTAAGAGTCACCTTATGTCGAGATATAAACGACAAAGACAAGGATAAATTAAAAGACGAATCTAAATGTATTATATTTTGTAAAAACAAAACAGGGTACGAGCTTTTACTTAAAATATATACAGAGGCTTCCACGAATGGCTTTTATTATATCCCTAGAATAGACTTTGAAACCTTGCATAAATACTGGGATGATTCGTCCTTAAGTTTAATAATTCCGTTTTATGATTCCTTTATTCATTGCAACAAGTTTGACTTAGGTAATTTTGTTCCGGATTTTTCTCAAATATCTCCTATATTTTTTATTGAGGATAACGATTTACCTTTTGATAAAGCACTAAAACGCGATGTAGAAAACTATTGCAGCGATAAGTACGAGACTCAAAAGACAAAAAGTATATACTATAAAAACAGATCAGACTTTCCGCACTACATGACCTTTAGATGTATTTCCGACTCCAATCCGGGACGAGCGAAAAAGACTTTAAGTAAACCCAACTTTGACCACATGTGTTCTGATAATTTTAGCTTTGAAAGCTGGAAGGAGGTAGTGAATGGATAAAAATGCAAATTTAGTTTTTATTGATTTCGAAACCTTTAATGTAAATCTAAACTTTTTCAGTAATCGCCCTTGGCAGGTCGCCATGCTAAAAGTTAAGAAAGGTCAGACGGCAGACTCCTTCGACGAAATGATAAAATGGGATTGCGATCTGTCTATTTCCGAAGAAGCAAAAAAGATCACGAACTTTAGTCAGAAAAAATTTGACAAAACAGCAAAACACGAATCTGAAGTTTTCGATGACGTTTATAACTGGCTCGACTCCTGCGACTATATTGTTGGGCATAATATTCTAGGCTTTGACATGTATCTAATGAGAGGCTGGTGCAAAATACACAACAAGCCATATAACCACTTTTTCGAGAAGTCGATAGATACCCTGTCTATAGCGAGAGGCTTAAAGTCGGGTCATTACTTTAAAGAGCAAGAAAGCCCATTCTTTCAATACCAGTATAAAATGCTCAATTTCCGCAAAAAAGGAATGAGGACAAGCCTAGGAGAGCTTGGAAAATACTATAGCATAGAGCATGACTCCAGCAAATTGCACGACGCACTGAATGATTTATACTTAAATCTTGGCGTTTGGAAGAAACTTAAATTAGAAATGGATAGAATTTAGCGGTATAATACAATATTATGCCAAGCATGGATTTTGCTTACGATTTAATAGAAAAACTTGACGAAGAGGCTGACGCCGACTATATGATATTGGTCGTTCGCAAAGGCACAAACCAAGACAAAGTAGATCTTTTTTATAAATTTGACTCAGAAAGTAAAAAAACTTTAAAGCTAGTTAAAGAAACGATAGACGCCATAATACTGGAAGATGGAGATAGTAAAAGAAAACAAAAAGCAAAACCCGCAAAGAAAAAAAGCGGTAAACCCGCCGCAAAGAAAAAGCGCGGCAGACCCCCAAAGAAAAAAGAGTAGCTTCGAGGATCAATTTGAGAAGCTTGATCTAAATATTCATGGCGTAAGGCTTCCTGAGTTTACAATAGAAAAGGAATATCTAAGCTTAATAGATAACCCTGAAAAAATAAAAAATACTTACGATTTTCTAATCGCTCTTTGCCAAAAAGGGTTCAAGAAACTAGATCTTAAAAAAGGCTCAAAAAAACACAAGAAATATACAGATAGAATTTACTACGAGCTTGATATTCTAAAAAACTTAGGCTTCGTTGACTATATTCTTTTAGTTTGGAAAGTGATTCACTTTTGTAAACAGAAGGATATTCCTGTCGGCTTGGGTCGCGGATCAGCCGCGGGTAGTTTTGTATTATTCCTTCTTGGCGTTACGAAAATAGACTCCGTTAAGTATGAATTGTTTTTTGAACGTTTTGTTTCAAAAATTCGAGCCAAGAAAAAAGAAGTCGACGGGATAACCTACTTAGACGGCTCCTTGATGTGCGATATAGACGTGGACGTTTGTTACTACAGACGCAAAGAAGTATTAAAATATCTAGAAGAAGAATTCTCGGGTAAAACTTCTAAAATAAGAACCCTTAACACACTCAGCGGAAAGCTGGTGATGAAAGAGTGCGGAAAAATCGTAGAAGATAAACCCGAAGTAGAGATGAATCGCGTTTCCGGAATGATCCCCAAGATTTTCGGACAAGTAAAAGACATAAAAGAAACCTATGATGAGGTAGACGATTTTAAAGACTGGTGCGACGAAAACCCAAGAACCTTTAAAACCGCATTAAAGCTGCGAGGACTTGTAAAAAACAAAGGAGTACACCCTTCCGCTATCCTACTCTCTTACGATCAAATAGTAAAAAGCTGCCCGATAGAGCTTGATTCTGATAAAGATAAAATTTCTGCTTATAATATGGACTGGGCCTCTATTTTCAACGTCAAGCTTGACGTTTTGGGGCTAAGAACAGTTTCTGTAGTTGATCAAGCCTGCAAGCTAATAGGTATAAACGTCGAAGATATAGATTTAGATCACAAAAGCATATATCAAAACCTTTACGATCTAAAAAGGCCACAAGGGATATTTCAAGTCGAGGCAGACGCGAACTTTCGAGTCTGCCAAAAAGTTAAGCCAAAAAGCCTAGAGGAATTAAGCGCTGTGCTTGCGCTGGGCAGACCGGGAGCTTTAGCTTTCGTTGACCAGTACGCCAGCTATACCAACGATGACGTTTATGAGCCGATTCACCCACTATTTGACGAAATCCTCAAAAGCACAGGAGGCGTCGCCTTATACCAAGAACAGTTGATGCAGATGGCTCACAAAATCGGCTTCACTCTTGACGAAGCCGAAGTATTGAGGCGTATCGTAGGCAAGAAAAAAGTTAACGAAGTCAAAAAGTGGAAAAAGAAGATTAGAGAAAAAGTAAAAAAGAACAGACTGTCCAGCGAATGGATGGGGCATAAAGGCGTTGTGGACGTAGGAGACGTTCTTTGGGGCGTGCTAGAAGACTCTGCGAACTATTCTTTTAATAAGTCTCACTCCATAGCCTATGCCGCTTTGGCCGCTACGACTGTTTACCTTAAATTCAACTATCCCAAGGAATTCTTTCTGGCGCTTTTGCAAATGACAAAGTTCGAGCCAGATCCGATTACAGAAATCTCAAAAATACACAGGGAGCTACCTCATTTTGGGATTAAATTACTTCGGCCCGACATCTTAAAGTCTAAAGACGATTTCTCAATCGAAGGAAACGATATTAGATTTGGTTTAATATCCATTAAAGGTATATCAAATAGCTCTATTAAAAAACTTAACTCCTTCAAGACTCACACATCCAATAAGTTTGAAGTCTTTCAAGCCTCGACTGAAGCGGGGGTAAACTTGGGGGTCTTGTCGGCTTTAATACAAGCCGGTGCTCTCGACATGGGAGATAGGTACAGCCGTAGTAAAATAGTCTTAGAGTGCCAGCTTTGGAAGCTTCTAACGCCCAGAGAGAGGATCATAGCTCTAAAGTTCGCGCAGCAAGGAAACGATGATTTAGTAAACGTCATAAATCACATGAAAGTCAAAGTCGACGACGACGGCAAAAGATATATTAAAGATTCTAGAATAGAAACAATGAAGAAAAGGTATGAGCCCTACCTTAATATTTATGCTATAAATAAAAAAAATGAGGATTTCGCTAACTGGTATTATGAAAACGAGCTACTGGGGTATACTCACGGGGTTTCACTAAGAGATATTTTCCTAGAAAAACAACCTAGATTAAACCAAATACAGGACGTAAAAGACATGGAGAATAAAGAGAAAGCTTTCTTTGTCGGCACAATAGAAGACGCCACAGGTCTAAAAAAATCCAGAAGCAACAACGAATACGCTCGTTTTACAATAAAAGACGAGACCGACACCGTCGACGTTCTTCTTTTTAATAATAAGTGGAAGAAAAGCATTGATGACTGCAAAGAATACAACCGAGGAACCCTGCCCGATAAGAAAAATATAGTTCTCGTAAAAGGCGTTAAAAACAACGATGCTGTTTTCGCTGACTTTGTAACAGTTGAAGATTCTAAGATCTACATGAAACTTGGGCAGTTGAAAAACGACGAGAAAAATTTGATTTAATTAAGCTTTTTTATATAATAAACACGTAGATTATGATTCATTTTTACAAGCCAAATCAATGGAATACTGGTTGCTGCTGTAGCTTTTCCTACAACTCCACAGATAAGTCTTTTTATATCCAGCTTTTAAAACAGCTTAGTTGGGACAAGGAAAACAGTAAGGGCAAGTTCGACACCAGCACTAGATCTGCTTGTAAATTTACTCCCTCTGAAGTAGGTTCGTTTATCGACTGTATCGAAAGCGGCAGGGAATTTTCAAGCTTTCACAAGACCCCAAAAGAGAATACGTCTTTCTCCTTTAAGGCGAAGATGAAAGATGATAAAAAAGACGGTTTCGCTTTTACGCTCACCAAGATGCCAAAAGAAGGGGATAAGAAAAGTTATTCTATTAGCTTTACATTTGGAGAGTCCAAGTTCCTAAAGCAGTATTTACTTACTGGCTTAAGCCTTTATTCCTCGGCCTCAATCAAAGAAAACAATGAAGCTATCGCCAGAAGCCAAGCTGCGAAAAACAAAGAAAGAGAATTCTAATTAGTGAAGAAAAAGATTCTATTTCAGTCAGATTCAGCTTTGGCCAAAACGGGCTTTGGAAGAAACACTAAAGCTCTTCTTTCTTATTTATATAAAACAGAAAAATACGAAATAGTAAGCTATTGTTGCGGCACCGCTTATTCTTCTCCTGCGCTTCAAAAAACCCCTTGGAAGTCGGTTGGGACTTTGCCTGACGACCAGAATCAGCTTGTAGAGCTAAATAAAGACCCCGGTCAAGCTCGCTTGGCGAGCTACGGAGCCCACTTGATTGATAAAGTAATCAAAGAAGAAAAGCCCGATGTTTACTTCGGAGTGCAGGATATTTGGGGTACCGAATTCGCTATTGGAAAACCTTGGTTTGATAAAATAAATTCTGTAATCTGGACAACTCTAGACTCTTTGCCTATTCTGCCGTCTGCTATAGCCAACGCTCCTAAAATAAAGAATTACTGGATTTGGAGTAACTTCGCCACTAAAGCACTGCATGAAAAAGGCCACGAGCATGTAAAAACAGTTCATGGATGTCTCGAAACTAAAAATTTTTATAGATTAAGCGACGAAAAAAGGAGCGAGATTCGGTCAAATAACACTATCCAAGAGGATACGTATATCGTTGGGTTTGTATTTAGAAATCAGCTTCGTAAGTCTGTTCCTAACTTAATGGAAGGGTTTAAGAAGTTTCAAGCGGATGTCCCGAAAGCGAAGCTTCTGCTTCACACGCATTGGGGAGAAGGCTGGAACATTCATAAACTAGCAGAAGAGCATGGCATCTCCAAGGACGACATCTTAACAACCTATTACTGCAAGAATTGCTACGGATATAAGGTTAAAAGTTTTGTAGGACAAGAGCAAACCTGTAATCTTTGCGGAAAAGAAAAAGGGCAAAATACGACTAACGTTGGCGGGGGAGTAAACGAGGATCAACTAAATGAAATTTACAACTTAATGGATGTTTACTGTCACCCTTTTACAAGCGGTGGGCAAGAAATACCCATTCAGGAGGCAAAGCTTACAGAACTCGTCACTCTGGTCACTAACTACAGTTGCGGAGAGGAGCAATGCGAAGAGGGGTCAGGTTCTATCGCTTTAAACTGGAGCAAATATGTCGAACATCAAACAGAGTTTATCAAAGCGACTACTTGCCCTAATTCTATATACGAAAACCTATTAAAAGTATATAAAATGCCAAAAGAAGAAAGAGAGTCTCTTGGTAAAATGGCCAGACAATGGGTTATAGATGGTTTTTCTGTCGAAGTTATAGGAAAAATCATCGAAGACTTTGTAGATAACTCCGAGCCAGTTAACTACGAATTCGAAGAAGTAAAAGAGGAAGAGAAAAAAAACTTTCCTGACGCTTTTGTTGAAAATATTCCAGACGACTCTGAATGGATACTAGCTCTTTACGATAAGATATTAAATACTAAAAATAACATCCATGATGACGGTCATAAATACTGGATGCAGCAAATCTCAAATAAAACGCCTAGAAAAAACATCGAAGAGTATTTTAGAAAAGTAGCGAAAGACCATAACGATAAACATTTTCCTATCAAGATCGAAGACCTCTTAGATAAAGACGATGAAGGCGAAAGGATGCTTTATATTATGCCGGGCTCCGATAAAGATGTCTTTCTTTCCACCTCTTTATTCAAGTCCTTAAAAGAGAAATATCCTAATTATAATTTATATATATCAACCAAACCAGAAAACTTTCCCTTGCTATCAGCCAACGAGCACGTTCATAAATTAATACCTTACAATGAGTCTTTTGATAATGTTTTAGCTTTAGAAGGAGTCGGGGAGAGCAAAGAGCATTTTTGTATGGTTTTCGCCCCATATCTCACGACTCAAAAGTTTTCTAATTATATTCACAATATGAAAGATTCCGTAGACAAGGATTATATATGCACATTCTAGAGTCATACGCTTTACAAGATAATCTTAAAATAGATAAGCCTTATCTTTATGAGAAGTATTTTCCTATGGCTACGTCAGGAAATTACATTACCTTGGACGTGTCAAGTACGGACGGCGCTAATAAATACGATCATTGGCCACTGGTTTTAGATTTTTTAACGCCCTACTTAAAAAAAATGGAAATTCAAGTAGTGCAATTAGGAAACAAAGATGACGAGCATATACCCGGGTGCTATATCGCTGTTGGCCAGACGGATATCAATCAAAAAGCCTATGTCATCAAAAAGTCAAAGCTTCATATTTGCACCAATAATCTATCCCTGCAAATAGCTTCTTCTTACGGTAAAAAAATAGTTACTCTCTTTTCTAACTCTTTTTACGAACAGTTTAAACCATACTGGAGCAACAGAGAAGATGTTGTATCTATTAAAGGCTACGCCAAGAAACCGAGCTTTAACCCTAACGAGCAACCCAAAACCATCAACTCGATTAGGCCGGAAAAAATCGCAGAAAGCATTTTGGGTTTTTTAGGAAAACTTCACTCTTTTGCTTTTAGAACCTTAAAGGTTGGGCCTCTATACCTTAGCAGAAGAGTCGAATCCTCGCTCTCTAACCCCATAGCCGACATTAAAGGTCTCGGGGTAGACAGCTTAATAGTAAGAATGGACTATAATTTTAACGAAGACAATTTAATTAAACAGTTAGATATCTGTCCGTGCTCAGTCGTAACAAACAAGCCTATACCCGAGGATATAATTAAAAAATATAAAGATAAAATATTAGAGCTTGTATACTTTCTAGACGACGACAACGACCCCTCTTTCGTTCTTTTTTGTGTACGCGAAGGCATAAATATCGGTCTTTTAAGCAAAGAAGATAAAGAGAAGGTCGATAGTTATAAAATAAATTATTTAGATATAGATAAGCCGATAAACATAATGCCCAAAATGTCTATTGACAGTATCGAAGAATTTAAAAACGTAAACAAAAATAAAATCTTTTATAAATCCAACAAGTTTCTTGTGCATGGAGGCAAAGCTTACCCGAGTAAAATGGCAGTTTCTGTGGGGCAGTCCATACCTTCTTTCGACCATAGCTTTATGCAAATCATCGACCACGAGGATTTCTGGGAGGAGAAAGACCATTTTTATTTTGTAGAAAGAAAGTAGTTGACATATGTCCAGAAAACGCGCACAATCATCTTCTATGGCAAAAAGCAAGCCGCCGAAAATAACGAAAAGAAACGAGCACGGTCTGATTGACGGAGCAAACTATGTCTTTCAAGAGGACGGAACAGTCGACTGGAGGAAGATGGTAAACAATAACCATATCGTCCCAAATAGAGACAATACCTCCGAGACAGACGTAACAAAGCTAAAAGATAAAGATTTAATTATTCTTTTGGCCGGATTAAAAGAAGTCGCCCAAATAAGAGGAGTCAAGTCCGTAAAGTATGATATTGTTTCAGCTTCTCCAGAATACGTCTGTATGAAATGCGGAATCACTTGGGCGGGAAACTACGAGACAGAGGGCGAAGAAATTTACTTTGAAGGGACTGCTGACGCGGGCATGAATAATACAGATGGTTTTGGTTCTATTTATCTTGCTGCTATCGCAGAGAACCGTTCTTTTTGTCGTGCGGTACGCAACTTCCTAAAGATCAATATAGTAGCTAAAGAAGAGATCGCTCCTAACAAGGGGAAACAAGCCTCAAATAACACGACGCCAACCAACACTTCAAACACAGCAAGCGCCATGTCGCCAGACTCCTTCCTTCTCTCGGTTTTAAAAGAAAATAATATATCTTTTGAGCAGGTTAAGAACAAGATGATTTCCGAAAACATCAAAGAAGCTAAAAGCTGGGGCAGCATAAAGGATATCCCCCGCCTAACAGCTTTTGAGATCATCGACAGAATCCAAAAGAAGTCCCAATGATTTGTTACGCATGCGGCGAAAAAGCCCAAAGGAAAGAGACGAGGCTCGCAAAAAAAGAAAAGCGTGAACCTCGGATAACTTCAAAATGCGGATCATGGGAGAAGGGACAGTGCGAGAAGTGTAGAAAGAAAAAAGTTTATGTTACCGAGATAAGCGATTTTTTATTGATAGATAGAGTGAGTTGACTGTTCTCTCATCTTTATAAAACAACAGAAAACTTACTTCAATGCAAAGACAGTAGCAAAGACAGTTGTGGCTAGAGTAGGTTAGGTTTCCTAGCTTTAGATGGTTTAATCTAGTCTTAATAACAAAAACCAATACGAAAAGAGCGGCTTTAGCCGCTCTTTTTTGTGTAAAAACATTTGTCTACTATTATGGAAAATGATAAAATATATGATATGATCGAGGAACTTTTAGCCATCGATCTTCGCCACATGGACGAAGAAGAAAAAAAGGAAACGGAATATCTAATAAACGATATTATAATATCTCTTGAGGAACTGGCGGCAAAACTTGGGAAAGATTCAGATGTATCAGTATAAAGCAAAGCTTATTAAGATTGTAGACGGAGACACTGTCGACGCTCTCATTGACTGCGGTTTCAGCACTTTCAAAAAGGAAAGAATTCGCCTCTACGGCATCGACGCGCCCGAAAGCAGAACAAGAGACAAAGAAGAAAAGAAGAGGGGTCTAGCGGCCAAAGCTCGCCTTACAGAGCTTATTAAGAACGGCAAAGACGAGTTTATTGTCGAGACTTCCATTGATAAAAAAGGAAAATATGGCAGACTACTCGGAACTCTCTACCCGTTAAGTTATAACGATATGTTAATGGCAGAAAGTTATAACGATATACTAATATCAGAAGGGCATGCCGTCGAATACACTGGAGGCAAAAAGTGAAAGCTTTTGTTTTAAGTTTAATTTTTATTTTATGCTCCGGCTGTCACACGACTAAGTGGCGCTGGTTCCCAGAAAAAGATAACCTTGCTTCTCCTTTTACGAAGGCTGAAGAGGAGCCGTCTCCGACCATTGATGTTTTAAAAGTGAGCTTTTAAGGCAGTGCATTCTGAATTCTACAGAAAGCTTAAAGATAAATCCATCGCAATTTCTTCTCGCTGGAGAGAGGTTGTTAATCAGTCATGGATAGACTATTACGGGTTCTCGGCTACTCCTATTTCTCAGGAAATATGGATGCAAGAAACACAACTTTGCGCTTTAAATGAGGAATTCCATATCGATAAAATAGGCGTTATACTATTACCTCCTTATTTCAATTATAACTGGCACGTGGATACCAATCGGGGGTGCGCCATAAATATGTTATTGTCTCACGGAAAAAGCCATACTTTCTTCGCTACGCCCTCTCCTGATGACCATCAAGTTCCTCTTGGAAGTAACGGGCATTTCGTAGAGTTAAATTACGAGCCTGACACATTTTACGCTTTTAACACCCAACGTCTCCATTGCGTATACAATTTCGAAAAACCTAGATATCTTTTTAGCTGCGAATTTTACGAACGCAAGGACGAATTATCCTATGAAAGATTATGTGAATGGATAGAGCAACAATAATGGAGCCCGATTGGAAACTTTTATTAATGAAAATTCTCAAGTGTTTTGGGCATATGGAGGACGACTGGTACGAGGAGTATTGGCATAAGTTCGGCGTTACCAAAGAAGAGGGAAAAATAATAATAGAGGAATATGAAAAAAACCAAAAAAAAATTTGATAAACTGTTTTTCGCCGCTATAATATAATTGTATGAGAAATACTACATACCGTGTTAACGTAACTCAGTCGGGCAGCACTCTTCAGGTTGATTCTGTAGAGAAGCTGCGTAAGTTCAATCAGCATCGTTCAGAGTACGTTGCTGCCCCCAAGGCAACGTTTGCTGTAGCCTCTGACTTGCAAACGCTTAAGTTTAGGAAGCGTAAGAGCAAGAAGTAAAAGAGTAAAGTTTCTATCATAGATGAGGCACGGTTACTAGATTCCTGACCACATACGATAGAGCTTTAATTCTTTAGAGAAACACAAAATCTTCTCTCAAAATCTATTATTCTCAAAATCTATTTTTTGGAGCACAAAATCTAACGCGAAACAAAATCTAAAGAATCAAAATCTAAAGAAGCAAAATCTTAACATACAAAATCTAAAATCTGACAAAAGTTTCCAGCAAAATCTAAAATTCCCCAGTAAGTAGTCCTCATAGAAACCCCGCTCTTCGGAGCGGGGTTTTCTTTTTGAGTTTTCGACTATTTAAACATATAATAAATAAGATGATACTGCCTGCGACAAAAGAGGACTTGGAGCAAATAAAGGTTCTCGGTTGGGTCAACTTCCTGCTTTGCCTAACCAACACGGTATGTTTAATCCTTTTAATTACAAGCGCGAAAGAGCCAAATAAAACGTTAACCCCGGCGCAAGAATACAAGCTATCCCAAGCCACAAAAGCTATGGAAGAAGTAGCTAACTTCATCAAGGCTCCAAAGTAAATATTTATTATGCCAATCTGCCCGAAAGACCCTTATCTTTTTCCCAAAGACTTACCCGATAATACTCCCGTGAGAGCCTACGAAGTGCATCTTAGCGATAAACAGGTAGAGTCACTAAAAAGCTTAAGAAGAAGGAATTTCGCCGGACTCTCTTTAGGGGTGGTAAACGAGGTTCGGGCGATAGCAAGGATGGTTAATGAAGTCTGCGCAGACAATGATTAAAAAGCTTTGGTTGATATGGGCTCGTACAGTAGATCACAGGATAGGAAAAACAGATGACGACGAACCCGACATTCCTATACTTTCCTTGGGCCAAGCCCAAGTTAGTCTTTTTTTACGTAGCTTTATATTAATGGTAAACGTAATTACTTGTTTTTTTATCGTGGCTAATATAATTCATAAATGGTAAATGTCAAATAAAGATAAAAAGAACGTAGTATGGATGGGGGAAATCCCTTTCGGCCAAGAGGATAAGTTCAGATACCCCACGGAAGAAGAAGTTGAGATGGCTTTTTACGAAGCGGATAATCTAACCGTGAAAGAATACGATAACATGACAGAGAAAGAAAAAGAAGATTTTTATCGAAAAGCAAAAAAGGTTATAAAGGAAAAATTAAATGCCAAATAAACATAAAATAATCTGGATAGGGGTTATCATTGCTACATCTATTATAATCGGGATTGTAGTAGGCAACTGGTTAATGATCAACAGTTAAATGTTAAATAAAGTAGCTAAAGACGGAGACTTCTACGATCCAGAACATGACCCTGCCCTTGAGTTCCAAGATAAGGTATTGTCCTGCCTGTCTGATATTTGTATGTATAACTCTCACGTTATGAAAAATTCAGAGGCGTTAGAAAAAAGAATAAAAGACTTCAGAGAACTAATTCATGGAGAAGATGTATAGGTGAACGAAGAAACGCCAAATAAGTTTATCCCCCGCGAGTTTGAGGGTAAGGTTTACCTTTGGAGCAAAAGCAAATTCACTCCAATCGCGAAAGAAAATCTGCCAAATAAAACGATTGACGGAAAAGTCTTGAGAGTAGTCAGAGCTTCGTGCGATTGTCGTGTAATTAGGAAATAGAAAACGCCAAATAAACGTGAACGCGAAAGGGCCAAATAAATGACATGACTAAAACATTTTCATATTCAGCGGAAAACAATGAGTTTATTGACATGACTCAAAACAATTACTTTTTTGAAGGAGAAGATTGTAAAATTTTTTATTTTTATGATGATAAAAATGAGTTTTATGAATTTGTAAATTCTGTCAAATCGAAAAACGAAAAAAATAAACTTACGAACGAGTGATTTTTTTTGGATTTTTTACATCGACTATTATATAATAATATAACCGTAGCTAGAGTAGGTTAGGTTTCCTAGCTTTAGATAGATGGTTTAGTTCTTGTAATTCAAAAACCAATAACAATCCAAAAACCAATCTTATAGATGAAGTAGGTTAAACTTCCTATCTTCATAAAAGATTTTTTGATTGACAAAAGTTAAATTGTTACAAAAGTTACCTCGATGCAAAAGTTAAACCCAATCAAAAGTTACCTAACCCCTGCGAAA
>Ga0207989_1000601_pt1 | contig 19680 bp, 20 predicted proteins | sample ETNtaG_7_FD_185777 | JGI IMG/M metagenome (GOLD analysis project Ga0207989, IMG submission 185777) | Marine microbial and viral communities from oxygen minimum zone, Eastern Pacific Ocean - ETNP201406SV65 (SPAdes) (version 2) | ecosystem: Environmental > Aquatic > Marine > Oceanic ... | reverse complement strand
TGGCTATCACTAGTGCTTGCGTCTTCATGGCATTTGTCCGAGAAGGGGGGCAAATCAATCCTTTGTCCATACCGAGTATGTTGTCGCATGTTCATTGTCCTCATCAGCGGTCGTTTGCTCAATTACGATCTCGGACCAATCCGACCTGTCCCATTCGGGGAAGGAAATGTCCCCGCTTCCACTGACGTGGACAGTAGTTACGTGGACCTCGTCCACCCTGTCTAGGAACATCTCGTAAATCTGCGATCCACCAATGACCCAGCACTCTTCACTGCCCTCTGCAAATGCAATCTCAATTGCTCTACCGACGTATAGGGCTGTGTCTGCACCGTCAGCATCCCAGTTCGTATCCCTAGACATCACAATGTTGGCCCTCTGAGGAAGGGGCTTGAACTCATCAGGAAGGGAGTCCCAGGTCCTCCTGCCCATGATAACAGAATTTAATCCATCACCTTCAGTGAGTGTCTTGAATCGCAGCATATCGCTCCTTAGTCTCCAGGGGAGCTCTCCCGAGGAGCCTATGTTTCCATCCTCGTCCATTGCGACGATCATCGCCATCTTCATAGTATCACTATATGGAAATGGGTGCTGATATGTGAGGATGATGGTCATAGCCTTCGATAGTGATGTGCCCGAATCTAAATTCATCGATGCTGGTAATGTCTGGGTCGAGTAGTAAAGTCGGAAGCTCCAGTGGCTCCCTCTCAATCTGCTTCTTAGCTTGCTCCATGTGATTGAGATAGAGGTGACAGTCTCCTCCTGTCCAAATGAACTCACCGGGCTCCAGTCCACATACCTGGGCAATCATGCAGGTAAGGAGGCTATACGATGATATGTTGAATGGCACACCTAGGAAAGCATCGGCACTCCTCTGATATAGATTGCAGGACAACTTCCCCTCATTAACATAGAACTGGAAGAAGGCATGGCATGGCATCAGCGCCATCTTTTCTAATTCGCCTACATTCCATGCAGATACGATGATCCTTCTACTTCGGGGGTTGTTCATTATCAGATCAATCGCTCCTTCGATTTGGTCAATGACCCTACCATCATTTGATTCCCAGAACCTCCATTGCTTTCCGTAAACTGGCCCGAGATCACCATTTTCATCCGCCCACTCATTCCAGATTCTTACTTTGTTCTCCTTCAGGTATGATATATTGGTCTCGCCCGATAGGAACCAAAGCAACTCATGAATTACACTTGGCCAGTGGACATTCTTCGTGGTGACAGCTGGAAAACCTTGAGATAGATCGAACCTCATTTGATGCCCAAATACGGAAATTGTCCCCGTCCCAGTCCTATCGCCTTTGGCTGCGCCATCATCAAGAATCCTCCTCAGTAGATCGAGATACTGCTTCATGTACCATACCCGGTGCGAGCAGGTAGTCCATCAAGAATGCGCTAAGGGGCGCCCCTCATTTTCTGGGTCTCAATAAACTGGTCTGCGAATTTCCTGTAAAGGGACCTCATGGAATCCTGCCTCTTCTCGACTCCTCGATCCGCCAACTCCTCCACCCAGTTATCGTCGATTCCTCCGCCTTCTGGGTGATGTGCCCACTGGGCGAATGTAATGGGATCATCCACAATCAACTCGATCCTCTTCCATGGCCTGGGGATTTTACTTCCAGGCGGCATGAAGTCTCTCGCGCCAATCGACATAGTAACAGGAACAACTGGGACATTGGGAAATCTCGCTGCAAGCCTTGCGAAACCAGTCTTCGCCGGCTGAAGCAGTGGGGGGCTCTCTCTCCTAGATCTGGTTCCCTCTGGAAAAACTCCCAGACAACGCCCACTTTGGATCACATCCACAGCCCTAGCCAAGGCATCCCTCCCCCCATGTTCTCTGAAAGTCTCGATCTGTCCGGTCGAGATCATAACAAACCTGGTGGGTTGCTTTTCGAAATGCCCTTCCTTAGCCATGAAATGAATCGGCCTCTGGGATGCGAGGATCTTGATTAAAGGGTCTAGATTTCCCAGATGATTGCCACAGAAAATAGCCGCCCCTTCCATCGGGACCTTGTGCGCCCCTCTGATATGCACATTTGTTATCGACCTCAGTAGTGCAGGAACATACTTCTCAAGGAATCTGTAAATCGGAGGTGTATAGAATCCCTCTCCAGTTCCTTCTAGTCCGACCCATGAAGAAATCTTCTCCAGCGACCCCTCGGAGAGACCCATGCCCCTCGCCAGTAGTACCCTGTTTCATAGTTTACAGTTGAATACGTTGAATAAGCAAAACAATCAGAGAGGGCCATGGGAGGGAAATTGCAAACACTGCTTGTTTCTGCATTGCTTTTCATGCCACTTATTGCACCATCAGTTGCAGGTGAATGGGGCACCGATACTTGGCTCTCAAGCGTAATTTCTGAAGAACGTCTGACTAGCGGTGATGAGTTCGGATGCCAAGGCTATGAGGGCATAGTGACGACCGATGAGCCATGGGTCATTGCTGCATGCAAGGAATATCTGGAAGGGCAAACAAACGCCTCAAGATGGGGAATTAGCCCCATTTCATTCGGGATAGATTCAGATGTCATTAACGCCGAATTGGGAGCCTCTCTGAAAAACTCCGGTTTCCAGATCGTTGGTGACATGGTCGAAGAGGCTCCCGAAGGCCTGTCCGTTGCGAATAGGAATGGTGCCAGTCTGGAGAAGGGAGTAGCCGATAAATCACTGATTCAATCGGCTGAGGAGGATTCCCTAGTAAGCGTTCACTGGAGGGCTCGAATTGGCGATCTACGTGTCCGCGAGGACAAGGAGGTTATTTCCTGGATCGAGGAGCAACCGGTTTGGTTCACAACTTGGGGAGAGTGGCATAATCACAGAGAATCGGGAATATCTACTACGGCGTTTGTGAATGGCTCTACAATTACTATCGATTCATCCTCCCAGCAAGTCGGAACGGGCACTTGGGCAGTTCCCGGTACTGTGATGATCGAATTCGAATCTACTGTTGTAGAAGTGACTGATTCCGAAGGCCAACCGATGCCATTGCTAACTGGAACCGAACGCAAACTCGTTATTGGGTGGCGTCACGTTGAGGGGGGAATTATCGTAACCCAAGACCCCAATTCAACGGTAATTGTTGAATTGGAAACTAGTACTGATAATGTTGAAACTACTCCAATGGCCACATTCAACGACCTCTACTATTCGATCACTATCGTCGGTCACCACACAACTAATCTTTTCAGGTGGACTCAGGATTTCTCTGGTACGGAACTAACCTTCACATGGTTGGTTGAGAGGCCAACTGACGACGTAGTGGGTTGGAAATTGCCCCTATTCGCTTTAACGATGCTAATTGCCGTTCCACTTTCGATAGTATTTCTACTTAGAAACGACCAATTCTCGGGTTCTAGAGATCAGGACCACTGATCAAAGGTCCTTCGATTTCCACGCCCTCACGAATCATTCGGGATACTATTCTCCCCACTGCTTCGGGAGAAAGTGCCTCAGGGGGGTGAACTCCTGGTGGAAGCATATTGGGATCGTTGAGCCACTCTTCGACACAGCATATTGTCACTAGGCCCGTGGCTCTAGCCATTGAATGCCCATCATCGCCACCATGATCCTGCACGCGCCAAGTCATTATCCCCCCATCATGGCTCTCTGCAGTAACCTCCATCCATGTGAACTCAGGTATTTTTTCATTATACTGCCATTCGGTTGTGAGGCTCTGAAAATCTAATTTCCCCGAATCTCTCTGATCAATGAACCTCTGAATGTGCCCGGGCCACCTAACGGTATACTCGGAAAGGTCTTCTGCGGGAATTGTGGTTAGGACGCTCCTAAGTCCATCTGTCAGGAAGGCTTCCATCTTTCCTTTCTCGGGCACTTCTATCTCGTGCCTCTCTGAGAGTGCCGGCAACGTCACTAGCTCAGAATCCCTGATTACCCTAGCAGGCCTAGTATACTCAGCTACTACGTCAATTGGTGAAAATGGTGCCATGTAGTTCCAACCTCCCGTGGGACCCGTTGGATTGCCCCCAACTCTCACTTCTCCATTCTTCAACGCCCCCATCTCCCGGTAAGCCAACGAAAGAAGCATGTTGGATAGGCCAGGTGCTATTCCTGTATCCCACAGGATTGTTGCTCCGTATTTCTTGGCCTTCTCATCATCTCTGTCAGGCGTGAACTCGCTGAAACTTAGGTCAACAGTTCTCCATGGCAACTCTGCAAGTGATGTTGTGCTTGAATGACCGATGTCGCCAGGTAGCATATTGACCACTATGTCACTATCCGGTTCGAATGTAATGCCATCCCGTGAGTATACTAGTTCCAGCATCAGATCTATCGGGTCTTCATCGAGTTCTAGATGATGAATTTCGATACCTGGAACCCCGATAACACGATGTGGTTTGGGGTCGTAGGCATGGACAGTAAAACCCGACTCTGCAAATTTCCTAGCTACATAGGAACCTACTAGTCCAACTCCGAAGCAGTGTATGTCGGCCACACCTTTCGGGGTGCGGCGGTGTTATTCGTTGTAACTGTCCGCAAATTTTGGTACTACTATTAGCGATGCCTTGATTGGGTGCAATACATGCCGCATTACATGGATAAGGCCGGAAGGATAGACCCATGGTCATCTGAGCAATCAACTGACTATGACCGAATTGTCAGCCAGTTTGGGTTGTCTTCTGTTAATCCAGACTCCTTGCCAAATCCGGGGATGCTCCATCGTAGAGGCATAGTTTTCGGACACAGGGATCTCGATGTTGTAGTTGACTGCATGAGTGTCGGAGACCCATTCGGCGTCCTTACTGGCTTGATGCCAAGTGGAAGGATGCATCTAGGGCATAGCATGGTAATTGATCAAGTTCGATGGTTCCAGCAACAAGGTGCGGATGTCACAGTTGCTGTTGCCGACCTAGAGGCCCTTGCAACCCGTGGCACTTCACTTGCAGAGGGTCGTGAGACGGCATTACGTGAATACGTACTCAACTATGCCGCATTGGGGCTTGATCCAGACAACACTAGTGTATACTTTCAGAGCAGTAGGCCAGCTGTTCAAAGGCTGGCCTTCACTCTAGGTCAGAGAACAAATCTTTCTGAATTCGAGGCGATCTACGGGTTTAATGGTGAGACAAATCTTGCCCATGTCCAAGCACCGCTTGTACAAGTCGGTGACATAGTACACCCTCAGATGGATGAGTACGGGGGCCTGAGGCCAATCGTTGTACCAGTAGGAGTTGATCAGGATCCACACCTGAGACTGACTAGGGACATTACTCAGAAGAGTAACTGGTTCAACGTAAAGCAAAGAAAGTCCGGAGGACTGACAGTCGCACTATCTATTCAAGATGGTAATCGTTCAGATCTAGGGGTCACAGATTCAGGCAAGGTTGACCTGATTTCGAGAAAGTCTATGATGGCAAATCTGGAATCTTCAATAATCGATCTGGGATTCTCCGATGTAAAATCAAACCCCAAGCACGGAACTATTGAGATTCCCGCCGCAACATCTGCTGACAAATTCCGAATTAGAATGAAGTTGCTGTCAAAAGAGAGGAAGATGGGTGGGATGGGACTCTTGCCACCATGCTCAACATACCATAGATTTGCAGTTGGTATGACTGGTGATAAGATGTCATCTTCAAAACCGGAAAGTACGATTTTCATGGACGACGATGTAGGGGTCATGACGAAGAAGGTCAAGAGGGCGATTAGTGGCGGGCAGCCAACAGTCGAGGAACATCGTAGGCACGGTGGCGATGTATCCAAGGACGTAGCATTCCAATATTTGCAATTCTTCTTTGAAGAAGATGACAAAGCATTGCATGAGATTCAGACCGAATACGAAAGTGGCAGATTACTGGCTGGTGAGATAAAGCAACTATGTATCGACAACGCTACCGAGTGGTTGTCCGAACTCTCGGAGAAGAGGGCCCAGTGGGAAGATAGAGTGGACGAGTTCCTGGCACCAGATGCAATCTAGCTTAGATCGAATAATGGAATCTCGGGGCCTGTTTCCAAGCCCTCGCTCTCAGCATCATTCAATTCCCTCGATTTCGCTTCATCATGGATAATCTGGCTCCTTCCACGGGGATCAAGTAATTCTACACTGATCCTCTCCTTGCCCTCTTTGGCATGATGCAATCTTTCCAAGATTTGCATTGCAATTTCTCCCTCCTTGCCATCATCACCTCGAATAATCGTCTCGATTGCATTTTCAAATCGATTTATCACACCTTCTATGTTTGTCACGTATCCACTAGATGAACCACCGGGGGAGACCTCAAGATCTAGCTCTGGAATCCTTATGGTACACGATGATGATCTTACTACTCTCACCATCATCTTTTGTTCATTATCGACAACTAGAGACGAAAATCCAGGTTTTTCCCCATCTGATGGAATAAAATCAGTGTGCTTCCAACCGCAAGATGAACACAACACGGTTATCTGTGTATGTTCTCCGAAATATGGGATTTCAGAGTTCATTGCTAGCATGGTCAAAGTCTCCCCTTCCTCACATTGCGGACAGGGCGCGTCTACCTCGCTCTGCATGATTACTTCACTCTCGCACTATCGAAAGTAGGGGGTAGAAGGAGCAGTCTTGCATTACCCAGACGTACCAGCTGTCCACGCATGTCACCTTCCACAAACTCCTGGATTCTACCAACTGCCAATTGCAATTCCATATCCCTCGACATCAAATCAGTCATTTCTACGATTACGATATCCCCATCGGATATCCAATCCATTAGTTGAGATATCCCCGTAACATCCTCCAGTAAGGCCCTATGAACTATCACATCGCCCTGGGTTCGGGGAACAGGAGCATGCGGGAACTTCATTCCTAAGTCGTGATAAGGTTCACCGGGCGCAATACTGCCGTTGCTCTGATCAGAAATACTTGGCATTTCAACCCATTTCGGGCCTTTGTCTTCCGAACGCACGCAGTTACGACATTCATTTGACGCTTCATACCTTCTACTTTGGCGGAATATATCTGCTCATTGTAATACATTTTCTCGCAGCCCCACCCCCCGTCGCATTGATAAAGGGTCGATTTTAGTCAATATCACTGGCAACTCCGCCGGTGATTACTATGGACGCAACATCTACCGCAATCAAGACTGGCACCAGCACAGTTGGCATTACTTACGATGGTGGAGTAGTTGTTGGTGCAGACCACAGGGCAACAATGGGGCATTTCATCGCGAATAAATCCGTTCAAAAACTATTCAGGATATCTGACAATATTGCACTGACTACAGCAGGTCTTGTTGGACACGCTCAATCACTCTCAAGAGTCCTTGCTGCAGAGTTGAAGTTGTACGAACTAAAGAGAGATGCACCCATGACCGTTAAGGGAGCAGCGACATTCACTGCGAACATTCTCTCCGGCAGACCACACTACGTCCAGCTGCTAATCGTGGGGGTCGATCCCTCTGGTTCAAGCGTCTATAGTATCGATTCGGCTGGCGGTTCTATCCCCGATGTCTACTGTGCAACTGGATCAGGGAGCCCATACATGTACGGGGTACTAGAGGACCAATTCAAGGAGGGTATGTCTAAACAGCAGGCTTTGTCGGTTGCTGCAAAGGCTCTCCTAGCATCTGCTCAGAGAGATGCAGCAAGTGGAAATGGAATGGATCTAGCTTTTATTACCAACGAAGACGGATTCACCCTACTATCCGAAGAGGAAGTCAGCGAGCTTCTCTCTTCGCTTTGATTACATTCCCGGCCTAGAGCCGACTTGGCCTAGTTGCCTGTGGAAAAGAGGAGAATACTATGAGACTGACCCTACCGGAAATTAAGAGGAAGATTTCCAAACTAATACCTGACGATATAGAATCAGAGGTGACCTTGGAAGCAGGTTCCATTTCAATAATTACCAAGCAACCAGGACGATTCACCGGTGGTAGTGAGAGTCTTACGGTGCGAATTGCCAAGACTATCAAAAGAAGGGTCGTTATTAGGCCGCACTCAGACATTCTAGCTGACGATGCTGCAGTTCATGATGCAGTTAATCGAATCATACCTCCAGAGGCAAAGGTGAGGAACACATGGTTGGATCCAGCATTATCGGAGGTCATACTGGAATGTGACGACCCATCTTCAGCAGTCGGACCAAAGGGTGCCCACATCAATGCCCTGAGGGATGAGATTGGTTGGCTGGTTAAGGTCGAGCGTGCCCCCGCAAGGGAAAGTCGTACTCAACACGACATTCGTCGATACCGAAAGGAATTGGCCGATGAGCGTAAATCACTCTTGAAGAAATTTGGAACAAGGATTTACCGGCCACAACGACCTGGTGAATCGTGGGTCCGCGTGTCTGCCTTGGGCTCATATCGAGAGGTCGGCAGAGCGATGCACCTTGTCACTACCAATGAGTCGAAGGTTCTCGTTGATGTTGGTGCCAAACCAACAAATAACCAAAATGAGGTTCAACCATTCTTCGCAGCCCCCGAACTCCTTCCGCTTGACAATTTAGATGCCGTAGTTATCACCCATGCTCACGTGGATCACATAGGGATGCTTCCTGTTCTATTCAGGTATGGTTACAAGGGGCCTGTCTACTGTACACCGCCCACTCGTGATTTGATGACTCTACTACAGATTGATTACATCAAAGTCTCACAAGCGGAGGGAAATGAACCACCATACTCCAAGGCCGATATACAAGAGTGCATTAAGCACGTAGTAGATGTCAACTGGGGTGACAAGACAGATATCGCACCTGATGTCAAGATGACGATGGAGAATGCTGGACACATACTAGGTTCATCAAGCGTTTACATGCAGATTGGTGAAGGTAAATCGGAACACAGGCTTCTATTCTCAGGTGATATCAAGTATGAGAAATCGTGGCTTTTCGATGCGGCAACCGTTCGCTTCCCAAAGGTGGATACACTGGTAATTGAATCCACTTATGGAAGTCCTCAGAGCATCCAACCAACTAGACAGCAGGCTAGCCAGGAGTTACAGGATCTTGTCACGGACACATTGAACAGAAAGGGCAAGATTTTCTGCCCAGTTTTTGCAGTGGGTAGATCCCAAGAGGTGATGTTAGCTATTGATGAGCTCTTCAAGTCCGGCAGAGTCCCCCCAGTGACGGTTTGGCTTGATGGGATGATTAGCGAGGCAAGTGCTATCCATTCCAGCCATCCTAATTTCTTGAACAGGGAGCTGAAGAAGAGTATGCTTAGGGGGGGCGACCAGAATCCATTCAACTCTTCCTGGTTCAAGCAAGTAGACTCTCGCGAGTTACGAGAGTCCATCCTACTAGATCCGAGCCCTTGCATAGTGCTTGCCACCAGTGGCATGATGACTGGCGGCCCCATCATCGAGTATCTCAAGCACTGGGCGCCTGAGCCGAGTAATACACTTTGCTTCGTGGGCTACCAGGCTTCCGGGACATTAGGGAGGAGGCTTCAGGAGGGGCACTCGCATGTACCTCTTATGGACAAGGGGCAGACATTAATGCTGGATGTAAAATGCAACATGGTAATCATCGATGGCTTCAGCGGGCACTCGGATAGGAATCAATTGATGGATTATGTTTCTGCATTGAATCCAACACCGAGAAAGATAATCTGTCATCATGGCGATCCCCAGACTTGTAATGCTTTCCGAATGGGCTTGCGTGAGAGGTTCAAGGTCCAGACGTACGCCCCTGCAAATCTTGAGACACTACGTCTGTCATGAATCACAGAACCGGGACATCGAACCCGGCCTCAGAAGGATCACCAACAGTTTTGTTCTGCTCCAAATCATGTTCTTCTGGCCAATCGACAATCTCAGAATCCCTATTATTAATGCCATTTCTTGTGGTTACAGCAAAACCTGCAGGAACGGGTGCTAGTAGGAGCATTGCCCATGCCTCGGCCGTGATAGTGCGTTCTACAATCATGGTTGCCAACGAGATAACCACTAGCATCAAGGAGGAACCAAGAGCCAGCCAACCTGCCGTCTTCATATTCAATACCCTTAGAGGGCCATAGATGTTCATCTTTGCCACGACAAAGTGATGAACCTGATTGATTGAGAATATACGTGAGCGGCGAATGGCAATTACGAAGATGCGAGTGCGGGCATGCATTCGGTTGTAATGCCGTGAACTCGTCGTCTTGCACCAGATGCGGTTCATCTAGTTCAATTGCGATCTCTAACTTTGAAGACTCGCGCCAGCTTGCCGTTGCCGTAGCCAATGCAAACCTTCCCAGGGAAATCTCCCACGAAATCGCAAATAGGATTATGTTGAGGGATAAAATATCGGTTCATAGTACCCAAAATCCTGATAATTTTCGTTCGAAATCAATTCAAGCAATGCACGATGCAACAGATCAACACGGCATTCTGTCCATTGCATCACTTGAGAGGGAATTGTCCAAGATGGAAATCTCCGAACCATCATCCGAACATATGATCGGGCAAGCTGAGATGGAAGGAATTCTCCTTAGGCATGACGATAACTCGTGGTCTTGGCTCCAGCAAAGTTCATGACGATTCGTCGTTCGCATTGTTTTCCTAGGGGCCTGTGGGTTAGTCTGGTCTATGCTTGTTGCTTTGGGAGCAATAGACCCTGGTTCGAATCCAGGCAGGCCCACCAGATTTCATTGTCCAAATCGATATAGGGGCATGGAATTCTTATTCAATCCGTAGTCACACCCTATTTATCGCTTCAACATCAAACTTCGAAACAGCCTTCTTCAGAGCTTCTTCCTTGGAAAACCACTCTGCCTTCTCAATTTCATCATCCTTGGGAATAATTTCCTGGTCGCCCAAATCTGTCTCGCAACGATATGTGAAAGAAACCCAATTTATCCCTTCGTCGTTGAATATCTCAGTCTGGACCAGCCCCAAATCATCTCCTTCAACAACTGACCCGGATTCGCCTCTGGGATCGGTGATTTCTATCCTAACCCCCAACTCCTCAAATGCCTCCCTTTCCGCAGCGTGCCTAGGGTGTTCTCCGTAGTCTACGAATCCACCAGGAAGCGTCCAGCATCCAGTGAAGAATCCCCTCGATACCTTTGCCATCAGAATTTCATGTTTTGAATTAGTGATGACGACTTTGCTAACCACCCTGTGAATTGTTCGATAGACAGATTCTCTAGCCACAGGGTCAACTGCACTATCACTGATTACAGAATCCTTCCAGGCCCAATCCTCGGGCCAGGGGATTTCCGGAATTCCATGGATGATGACGTAGTCGATTGCATTCAGCCTAATTCTATTGGTCCGTCGGAGGGCCCATTTAATTCCCAATGCTGACACCTCATCTGGTGTTGGTAGTCTAATGACAAATCCACCATCGATCAGTTCCCTTCCCATCTGGGGTTTCGCTGGCCCCTCTCCCTCCATATCAACGAGGAGTAATTTTCCGTCGTGTTCTAGATGGACATACTTTGTAGTCACGGTCTCATCCCAATTATGTTCAATAACCCAGAATCGAACCTAATTGCTCTTTGTAAAATGCACCCGAACCTTGTAAGCTCTCTAATTCGTGCGGTTCCAGTTCTAGTTCGATAATTCTCTCAACACCATCTTTGCCCAGGATAACAGGTACTCCAATGTATATGTCCTCCATGCCATATTCGCCATTTAGATAAGTGCTGCAAGGAAGCACCCTCTTCCTATCATCGAGTATCGCCTCAGCCATTATTGCCGCTGCGCTGCCAGGGGCATAGAATGCACTACCCTTCTCCAGGAGCTTCACAATCTCCCCACCACCACTTGCAGTCCTCTCACAAATCGAGGCAACTTCCGCTTCACTGAGGAGTTGGGTTACCGGGATTCCGTTTACTGTGGTGTATCTGGGCAGTGGGACCATTGTATCGCCGTGCCCGCCAAGAACCATTGCCTGAACATCCTCATTGCTGCAACCCACCGATTCGGAGATGAAGTGAGTCATTCTTGCACTATCCAAGATTCCTGCCTGCCCCACGACCCTATTGTGTGGGAATCCAGTGATTTTCTGCATATGGTATGTCATTAGATCTAGCGGATTTGTGACCATGACTACAACTGAATCCGGAGCGTGTTCACTGATCCCCTTGCCTACCTGGGAAACAATATCTGCATTTTTCCCAATCAGATCTTCTCTACTCATCCCCGGTTGTCTAGGAAATCCTGATGTCACCACGACTACGTCGGAACCAGCAATGTCCGCATAGTCCTTGGTACCGGTAATCCTGCCATCGTAGTTCAGAATCCTCCCGCCCTGGCTCATATCTAGGGCCTTACCTTTGGCAAATCCTTCGTATATGTCCAGAAGTACAACCTTTCCAACTTTCCTCTCAGCCAAGACGAATGCACATGTAGCACCTACATTGCCCGCCCCAATTACTGAAACCTTCCTTGCACCTGTTGTCATGTTCTTTCGCCTATGGCACCATTCTTAGCCCTTTGCCGAGCAAACTTTGCTGTGACGTAGGAACAATATTCAGTACCGCGCATAACGGATAGTCATGGATTCCAAGCATCACCCAATCGTAGCCATCAGTTTGGTTTCTTTCATTCCTACCATTTCAATTCTTTTTACATTGAACTATAATGACGATGAATTTACCTCACAGGTATTTTTCATGGCATGTAAATTGTGGCTCCTTATTGCTCCAGCATACTGGTTTCTTCGCGTTGAGGGCAGAGAAATTTCCCGTTCGCCGGCCGACAAGGCAGGCCTGGCAATGGGCGCCATCACTGGCCTAATTATGTCTGCCATAATTATCTTGATGTGGTATATTTTTGGTGATACCATTGATACGAAAGCAATGTTGGCCGAAATGGAAACTACTGGATTAACAGACATTCGAATATACATAGCTGGTATGTTGTACTGGATATTCTTGAATAGTCTACTTGAGGAGTATGTTTTCAGATGGTTTGTAACTACCAAGGGTATTGATTTACTCGGGAGTGAAATCGCAGCGATCATTCTGTCGGCATGCCTTTTCACATTGCATCATGCAATTGCGCTCCATTACTTCGGATTCTTGTGGTGGCAAACCATCATGGCTTCATTTGGCCTTCTTTCCGCTGCAGCGATTTGGTCTTGGTTGTATATTCGCCACAAATCAATTTGGGTTTGTTGGTTATCGCATGCAATCTGTGATGTCGCAGTTTTCGGAATAGGATATCTCATAATATTCGGCTGAAATCCCAGTGAAATTTGCGAGCCGACGGTTTCAATAACGGCCTTCAATTGGATTCAACTATAATTTAGATTGGTGATACGATGAGAGTAGGGGTGTTGAAAGAAATTGACGGTGAGAACAGGGTTTCAATTGTCCCCGGCTCGTTAAAGAAATTGAAGAAAATGGGCTTCGAAGTAGTTGTCGAGACCGGTGCCGGAATAATTTCACACAATAGTGACTCGGATTATGAGGCTGCGGGTGGCACCGTTTCCAGTCGTGAAGATGCACTGTCTTGTGATGTGGTGGTATCAATATCGATGCCTGACACATCCAATTTGAAACAGGGCCAGATTATTGCCTGTGTAGCCGATCCATTCAGGAACCCTTCCTCTGTAAAGGAATGCGTAGATGCTGGAATTACTCTGATTAGTATGGATATGATACCCAGGCGCCTTTCCCGTGCACAGGCCATGGATGTGAATTCTAGCCAAGACAACCTATCTGGATACAAAGCCGTATTACTCGGTGCAGCCTACGTTCCAAGAGGCATCCCTATGATGACTACTAGCGCTGGAACTGTGCGGCCTTCAAAGTTCGTTATCATGGGGTCCGGTGTTGCTGGACTCCAAGCAATAGCAACTGCAAAGAGGCTTGGTGCTGTGGTATACGCGTCGGATGTACGCAAATCCGCAGCTGAACAAATAGAGTCAGTGGGTGGTCGATTCATTGAAGTTGATGGGATGGATGATTTCGAGGATGAGTCGGGTTATGCTAAGCCCCTAACGCCAGAATTTATTCAGAAAGTTAACGATACTGTTTGCCAAGTTGCGAGCGATGCTGATGTAATTGTTACAACCGCCAGAATCTTCGGTAGACCTGCACCTATCACAGTACCTTCCAGTGCTATTTCTTCATTTAAACCAGGCTCAGTTGTAGTAGACATGAATGCAGACGTTGGAGGGAACTGCGAGTTAACCGTCCCAGGCGAAGTAATCAGCACAGAGAACGGCATCACCATAGTCGGGACCAAGAATCTCGCCGGTGAACTAGCTTCAACAGCAAGTATGCTGTTCTCGAATAATATGACTACCTTCCTTTCAACATTAGTATATGATAATGCGATTAGAATTGACATGGATGATGCGATCCTTGTCGGTGCTCCTCAAGGAGATGATTTCTATGTCGCCGGTATGGGGGGCGTTCTCTTATGCCATGATGGTGAGATCCATTCTAAGCAGACGAGACTCTCGGAGGTAGTTGCCCAATGTTGACATTGACCACACTAGTTGCTAGCATCACGGTTTTCGTATTGGCTATTTTCCTTGGTTTTGAGTTGATCAGCAAGGTCCCCCCTACCTTACACACACCTCTAATGTCCGGGGCAAATGCAATTTCAGGGATTACTATTGTCGGCGCACTAATTCTTTCAAATGCTGAGTTCAACAATGGGGATCCCGGCACAGCATCATGGCTGGCCTTCATCGCATTGATTATGGCAACGATCAATGTTGTTGGCGGGTTCATGGTCACCAACAAGATGCTCGAGATGATTGCAGGTAAGAAGCGAAGAGGTGGGGACTAATGGTAGACTCTGTTGTGTGGGACATTGGATATCTGGTTTCAGCAGCATTGTTCATTCTAGGTATTAAGAGACTATCCAGCCCTAGAACTGCTCCACAGGGTAACATGCTAGGGGCATATGGCATGCTTCTAGCTGTACTGGTTACGCTTGTGAAGATGTATACTGAGGAAGTAATTGGATACGAGTTGATAATCGGCGGATTAGTGATTGGCTCAACGATTGGATACTTCATGGCCACGCGCGTTGGTATGACAGAGATGCCTGAATTAGTTGCCTTGTTCAATGGTTTTGGAGGGGGCGCATCAGCACTTGTTGGTTTGTCCGAGGTACTCAAGAGGCTCCAGAACTCAGAAATCCCCGAACCCGGTGTTGAATTATACGCGACTTGGGTAGCAATTGGCCTTTCTGGAATAGTGGGGTGGGTCACCCTGACCGGCAGCCTCATGGCAATGGGTAAGTTGAGGGGGGGATTCTACATTCCCTTCACTAAGAAGGACGAACGAGGTAGAAGGAGGTGGGTAAATTTCCCAACGTGGGGGCCACCATGGCTGAATTTTGTTAAGGGTGCGATACTTCTAGCATGCTTTTCACTCATCGTCCTTACAGTTCAAGACCCGCATAACTATGACTACGTATATTCGCTAGTATTACTTTCTTGTTTGCTTGGAATACTCTTCGTGGTACCAATTGGTGGTGCTGACATGCCCGTTGTAGTGAGTTTGCTTAATTCCATGTCCGGGATAGCAGCAGCATTCACAGGTTTCGTCATAGGGAACAATGTATTGATTATTGCAGGCTCTATGGTCGGTGCAGCTGGACTTATCCTCACATTCATTATGTGCAAGGCCATGAATAGAACTCTTACAGCAGTCCTCTTCAAGTCCTTTGGAGGGGGGGGCAGGGAATCAGTAACTCGTACAAAGGTCGGGAGCGATCCAGAAGAGGTTGCAATGGTATGTGATGGGATCAGCAAATGCGTCATCATACCTGGTTATGGTATGGCTGTAAGCCAGGCCCAGCATGCCGTGAAGGAATTCGCTGACCAAATGGAAGCCCGAGGTGTAGAAGTGCTGTATGGGATACACCCCGTTGCAGGAAGAATGCCCGGACACATGAATGTCCTGCTTGCCGAAGCAAGCGTACCTTACGAGCAACTTATTGAGATGGATGAAATCAACTCAGAACTCCCGGAAACTGATGTAGCACTAGTCATTGGTGCCAATGACACGGTAAACCCTGTTGCTAGGGCCGGAGAGGGGCCACTCGGTGGGATGCCGATTATCGATGCCGACAAGGCAAGGGTAGTTGTGATAATTAAGAGGAGCCTCTCTGTTGGATACGCAGGTGTCGACAACGATCTGTTTTTCGAAGACAAGACGATGATGTTATTCGGGGATGGGAAGAAGATGATGAATGAGTTAAATGCGGCTATCAAGGAGTTCTGAGGATAAGTACCCCCAACCGTTATTTGACATCGGCTCGGAGAAAGACACGGTGATAGTGTGGGAATGAGTGCCAGAAGAGTCTTGGCATGCCTAGTAATAGTGGCCGCTTTGTCACTCCCAGCACTAGGCATGAGCAAGGGTCCAGGTGCTTACAATTCCAACGACGAGTTGACTGTGAAGTATGGGTGCACTTGTCACAACAATGGAGCCCCATCTGATCGTGCTGTTGTTATGGTGACGGGTGTCCCACTAATGTACGAAACATCGGAACAGTATCAACTGACAATTCGTGTTGCCGACTCGCTATCACTCTCAGGGGGCGTCGGGAACACGCATGCTGGATTTTTGATTTCATCCGACTCTATCGGTAATTTCACGTGGTCTGAAGAGCAGGAAATTCGCTATGCTGAGGGTCGAACCGACGATGCCTCGCATTCTGACCCGAATGGGGATGGAATTTGGGAAATTTACTGGAACTCTCCTAGTGAAGACGTAGGCACTGTCCAATTCTGGATTGCTGGAAACTCAGTCGATGGAGGGGGAATTCCTGACGACATGGATTACTGGAATATCCTCTCTTTTTCAATCAATTCACCGGACACCATTACCACTGATGAGAGTGGGGCTACTCTAGAGACTAGGACAATATCAGTCGGGACTTACGATTCGCTTTTCCTAATCGAGGTCTCAGAAGGGCAATTGGAGCAAGAACGCCAGGATGCCTTGTCACACAGGGTTTTCTCACAGGGCAATATTTTCTATTGGACAAGCCTAACCGCTCTAATTATCGGTGCTGTTGTGCAAAGGGAGATACTAGAGAGGAAATATGACGACGGGCCTGATTTCCTAGCTAGTGAGTTGGCATACCCACAGGCATTCCGTAGATTCATTGTATCTGCGATCTCTTTCTACTTGGCCGTTGGTTGGGCAAATTCTGACACCCCTCTACGATTCCAAGATGTCGATTTCACTGATTTCGCTACTGGAACAGCATTCTTCATCAGCGCATGGGCTGCATATGGGATCTACAGAACAATTCTGGCATCAAGGTCGGAACCCGAAGTGAAGGATGTAATGTGAGTTCAGTTCAACACCATTTCCTCAGTAATGAGAGGCATTCCGAAGACTTCCGCGAACTCCACTCAATCGCAAGGAAATCGGCATTGTTGTTTCTAATAATCTGTATTATCTGGTCATTCTTAGCTAATCAAGTAATTTCCCTATGGATAGGGTCATCTCCACTGCCTGCGGGCCCTAATAATGAGAATTTGTCTGTTTTCGGGCCGTTCGATTGGATTCAGATTCGGTGGAGCGTAGTAATGCTATTGTCTATCGTATCAATCTTGCCGGCCCTGTCAATAATGACTTACAACTTCGCTAAACCGGGACTCTATCACAGAGAGAGGAATTGGCTTACTGCAGTACTGATATTTACTACGACTGTGGTCCCAGTATCCATATTGTTCATTTGGGCATTCGGACTCCCTGCACTTTATGACATTTCAATATCACATGGGACACCCGAGGGCGTACTTGTCAGATATGATGCTGCAGCTGTATTCTCCCTTGGTTTAGGTGCAACCTGGGTCCTAGTTGTTTGGTCTGTCACGACTGTAACGCTCTCGCTGTCCCGGATCTTCGGAATGGTATATTCTGGGAAGACTAGGTTTAGGAATAGGATGCTAGCAATTTCTACTGGAGTAATCATTCTGACCCTCCCTGTTGAATATGATGGCTTGAAAGTGGTAATCGCTATACTGACTGCACTCTCCGCAGAGAAGCTATCCCAAACAGCACCTGTAAAAATGGACCTGTTTGAACCATATACAAATAATGACTCTACCTACTAACAGTTTGGCATTGGTTTGAAAGGCTGAACTATTGGGCTAAGGCCGTGAGCAAACAAGGGTCGGCACAGTTAATCAGAATTGTCCTAGCTGTAGTTTTCCTCGTTTCTTCGGGGCTAGTCAGCATTTACTCAGATACAGTAAACGACAGTATCGCATCTACTGTTAGCGAAAACCAAGAACATGATGATTATGAGATGGTGGGTCTATCCAATGAAGAGAAATGGCCAGTACTACGCATCAGCTTCCCAGGGAAGGCATTCCCTAATTCACTATTAGGGGAGATTTTCGAAGGAGACCAAACGGCCCAGACATATGTATCTCAAATCAGCGGGAACAAATCACAATTAATTACGACCATAGTGGATGGGGTATGGGAATCGCCATACGATGATGCTCACTGGGGAGAAGATTCTGAGTTAGAGAGAGATTCTGGCAGTGGTTCTGGTGGAGCCAGAGAATTGGCATCACAGGCCATTACAGGCTTATTGCAGGGACACGATCTTTCCAATTGGGATCTGAATGGAGATTATGTGATTGATCGTCTCCTGATCCTGCATTCGGGTCAGCCTCAAGAGGAAGGCGGAGCATCCAGTACTATCTGGAGTCACTTCTCTCCATTCAATGACCCAGTAATCATTGGGGACTACAGATTTGAGCACTACACGATGGCCTCAGTTCATGGTGGTCTCGGAGTCACAGTTCACGAAATGTTGCACCAGATGGGTGCCGTTGATTTATATGACGTTCACAGTGAATCTCCCACGAAGACCTGGTATGGACTCGGTGACTGGGACATAATGGCTAGTGGGAATTGGATCGGCGATGGTGACATGCCATCTTTGCCATCATCTACTACATTGGATTTAATCGGTGCAACAGAAGCTATCGTGCCCGAAACTCAACTTGATGGAAACTTCACATTACAACCAATTACTCTGGGTGGCAAGCCGTTGAAGATTGATATCGCACCAGATGAATTCGTTTGGATTACTTTGAGATCGAATATTGGTTTTGATCAGGGATTACCTGGACATGGTATATTGGTTGAGCAACAAGATCTGGCATTCGGAGATTTAGGTTCAAATCTAGTAAACACTGATCCTACTAAGCCTTGGGTAAAGATCATCGAAGCAGACGGTGACGATGCTTTACTCCGTGGCAGGGATTATGGCTCGTCCGGTGATACTTTCACTGTAGGTGAACGGTTTGGCCATACGGGACACCAGATCTGGGACAATAGGGGGAGGCTAGTTCCATGGACTGTAACTGTAACTTCACTATCTGACGAATTGTCAACTATTGAGTATGACTTCGTAGGGGACCCTAACTCTACAATTTCCTTACCAAGGAATCCTATTGTCTTGCTTCCAAACGGGACTGCGGACGCAGAGGTCCACACTGACCTCGGTTGCGATCTAACTATCGATTTACCAGATCCTGCTCCAGTACAATCAACATCTGAGGGATCATACATCATCCAAATTCTGAATCTATCCGGAAAATCATCTCTAAAAGGCAGAATTTCTGGCGAAATCGGATGCGCAGACCGTCCAATGACACGCTTCTCACTTGATTGGAGCGTTGTAAACCACAAATTTACCAGTAAGACGTTGGAGGCTTCTGTTCCATGGGATGAATCAACTACTGTGGATCTGTATCCCGAAGCAATCGGTTCCGGGTCACGTATTTACACAATTACTGTCGAT